>ERZ781272.68-NODE-68-length-152110-cov-12.721285_pt1 | contig 152110 bp, 160 predicted proteins | sample MGYA00375850_ERZ781272 | MGnify/ENA primary metagenome ERZ781272 (study PRJEB29790, sample SAMN06051246) | human gut metagenome | host: Homo sapiens | place: USA: Cincinnati, Ohio | collected 2013-06-21 | study: EMG produced TPA metagenomics assembly of the Gut...
TTAGGCGTGGCTAGTGGTAAAGGGCTATGCCCGTTAATGCAAAACCTCCGGCTAGGCCGGAGGATATTTATTTATATAAAACTACTAGTAGGTTCTTACAATAAAGGCACGGATTTTACAAGGAAAAATTTATATATTATAATGAACATAAAGTCATATAAAATAATGGGGGGAATTGGAGTGGGCGTTATATATGGAAAGTTATTTGGAACTCCTATAATTATGAAGGATAAAGAAGAAATACTTTTTCCTTATAATAAGGTTAAGGCGTTATTTTATTACTTATTAGTGAATAAACAGTGTAGCCGTGATGAACTTGCTGGACTTTTGTGGCCCGATGAAGAGGATAATACAGCAAAGAAGAATTTAAGGAATGCTATTTATAAGATAAAAAAATCCTTTGGTGAAGAAGTACTTATATCACCTAAAAAATCCATAGTGATGCTAAACACTCAGCTTGAAATCAAAACAGATGTAGATGATTTTATTAATTCAGAAGATAATTGTCTTGAATTTTATAAAGGAGAATTTTTGCAGGGGTTTTTGGTAAAAAATGCTCAATGTTTTGAAGAGTGGACTATAAAAATGAGAGAGCATTTTAAAGAAACATACCGCAACAAATTGTATTATTATATAAACAATTCAAAGCAAGGATTTATAAATATAGACATAGAAAAATATGCGAAACTTTTAATACAATTGGATGAGTTTGATGAAAAGGCATATAGAACCCTCATGTTGTTTTATAAAGAAAACAGAAAATATGAAAAAGCGTTAAAGGTTTATGATAAACTATCAGGAATTTTAATGCAGGAACTTGGAATTGCCCCAGAGGAGGAAACAAGAAATATATTAAATGAAATTTTGGAGAATTTAACCTTAAAAGAAGAAAGCTTAAAAGATGAAAAAAATACGAATTTCTACGGAAGAAAAACAGAAATGCAATTTTTGAAAAAGAATTTTCGGAATTTTCTTGCTGATAAAGAGGGTAAATCTGTAATTATAATAGGAGAGGCAGGAGTAGGAAAAACTGCTTTAAAAGAAAAATTTATCTCATCTATAGAAGATGATGTGTATATATTTCAAGCTGAATGCTATCAAGTAGAGAAAGTATATCTGTTAAAAACTTGGAATAGCATAATATCAAAGTTATCAGAGACCATAGAAAGTGAGAATATAAGTATACCGACCATTTGGACTCATATAATTTCGGCAATATTTCCAGAGATTTATAAGAGCGGGGAAAATAGCAATATAAAGCTTATAGAAAACATAGATACGCTAAAATATGAAGTGGTAGGAGATGCTCTTGTTGAGCTCTTAAAAAAGGTTACAGAAAAGAAAAAAGTAATATTTGTATTTGAAGACATACAATGGATGGATGCAATGAGCTTATCACTTTTAAGCAGTATAATATTTCATCAATATAGAAGTAACATAATATTTATAGCAACTTGCAGAAATGAATATGACGAAAATGTGGATGGATTTATGACTTCAATGAATAATTATAATAAGGTTATAACCTTAAATCTTAATCGTTTTACTAGGGAAGAGATGGAAGATCTTATAAGATGCTCTGTGCCAAATTATAAAATTACTAAAGAACTAATAAAGAAAATGTACGATGAAACAGAAGGAAATGCCTTTTTTATAAATGAGTATCTGAATGCTATAAAATCAGGCAATGATATAAACATAATGTCTTCTAAAATGCAGGATGTTTTAAAAAGCAGATTTTTAGATGTATCAGAAGAAGGAAGGAAGATATTAAATATAGCTTCATTATTTTTTGATGAGATAAATATAGACATACTTATAAAACTCACGGGAAAAGAAGAACTTGAACTTATGGATATAATAGAAGAACTTGAACATAAATTTATACTAAAAGATATTACTGAAAATGGAACTGTAAGCTTTAAATTCACGCACCAAAAACTGAGAGAGTTTGTGTATTTAAAGCAGTCAGAAGGAAGAAAAAAAATACTTCACAATAAAATAGCAAAACTACTGGAAAAAACTTTAAAAAATAATAAAGGCGATATAAACATGTACCATAAACTTATATATCATTACACTAATGCTGGAAATGATATCGAAGCATTAAATTATAAGATAAAAAGCTTAAATTATTATTTGAATTTTAGTCACGAACTTTTTCCTATAGTAAATAGTCATGAATCAGATGGATATAAGGGTGCTTATTTCAGCAAAAAACAAACAATTTCATCATTGAAAGACATAGAAAAAGTATTAAAAGAAGTTAAGAAAAAAGAAGGTAGTAATGAAGAAATTAAAGAAATCGAAATAGCTTTTCTTCATATGAAGGGCAGATATTTAATAAGAGAAGGTGACTACGAAGAAGGGACAAGTATTATCCAGGATATGATTGAAAAGTCCATTGAAATAGGGGATAGAGACTATGCACTAGAGGGATACAAACAAATAATATATTATTGTATACAAACAAATAATATAGAAGTTATGATGAAGTATGTAAGCCTTGCTCTAAATTTAGCTGTTGAGTGTAACTATCATAAGGAAACAGGGATTCTTTTGAGATTAAAGGGACTATACAAGATAATGTGTGGAGAATATAAGCAAGCTGAAGAACTTTTAAATGAATCTATAAGTATATTTAATATAACAAAAGAAGTTGCTGATAGATATTCACTTAATATAGCAGCGGCATATAACTATATTGGTGAAATAAGACGTGTTAATATGAAATTCTCTGAAGCAATAAAGTATTATGATAAAGCTATAGCGATATGTGAAGATAAGAAAGCTCTTAGCAGTTTATCTGTTTTTAATATAAATGCAGGTCAGGCAGCATTTGATATGGGTGATTACAAAAGATCGAAGGAATATTTTGAAAAGGCATTTAGTCTTTACAAACAATATGATTCAATATGGAGACGTTCTATAGTCGAAGCTTTTATGTCATTACTTTATGTAAAAGAAGGGAAATATAATGAAGCCCTTAAATATTTAAAAAGTGCAGATATGCATTCCCAGAAGATAAGAAATCCACATGAAGTTGGCATAGTATTCAGAGTGAAAGCAGAAATACGAATGAGCATGGAAAAAAATGAAGCTCTTAATAAAGTATTTCTTAGATATTTGAATAAAGATAAAGATTATTATTGTGAAGAAGGAATAAGTTTTTTGAAGAATTCTAGAGATAACTATGAGATAGAAGTCATTAATAGTATGAGAAAAAATATATAAAGTTATAGACGTTTTGTAGACGTTTTGGAGGCAATAAATCTAATTTATTGCCTTCAATATTTAATAAAATATAAAAATACATAGAAAAAATAGAGAAAGATAGGTCTGCTTTATTGAAGTAAAGTTATAAATTGTAAAAATAAATATATTTTTTAAAATATGTAAATAGACGATAAGCTGACGAAGTATTGATATAATTATAATAAAATAAAAAGACATATATAAATAAAATTATATAGTAAGAAGATTAGTTACCATATTGCAAATAAGTCAGGGCATAAACATTTATATCTTTACACAGGGGGGAAATAATGATGAAAGAGCTAAAGGAAATTATTTTAAATGGAAACGATTTAACTTTAGAAGATATGGTGTCAGTAGCTAGAAGGGGACTAAAAGTATCTCTTAGTGAAGAAGCCATAAAGAATGTTTTAGCTTCAAGAAAAATTATAGATGACATAGTTGAAAATGGGAAAACTGTATATGGGGTAACTACAGGTTTCGGAGAATTTTGTAATGTAACTATATCAAAAGAAGACTGTAAAAGTCTTCAAGAAAATCTTATAAGATCACATGCTTGTGGTTATGGTCCTAAATTTCCAAAAGATACTGTAAGAGCGATAATGGTTGCTAGAGCCAATGCATTATCTAAAGGATATTCAGGAATAAGATTAGAAACTTTAAACACATTGATAGATATGCTTAATAAAGGAGTACATCCATTAATACCTGAAAAGGGGTCTTTAGGAGCATCAGGAGATTTAGCTCCTCTTGCTCATATGGTTCTTCCTATGCTTGGACTTGGAGAAGCAGAATATAATGGTGAGATTCTACAAGGAAAAGAGGCTATGGATAGAGCTGGGATACCTGTAATAGAATTAGATGCAAAGGAAGGGCTTGCTCTTATAAATGGTACTCAGGTACTCACAGCTGCCGGAGCATTAGCAACTTATGATGCAATAAAGCTTTTAAAAGTAAGCGACATTGCAGCAGCATTAACTATGGAAGCTTTAAGAGGTATAACAGATGCTTTTGATGAAAGAATCCATATAATAAGAGCACATGAAGGTCAATTAGCTACTGCTAGAAATATATTAAAATTAGTAGATGAAAGTACTTATGTAACACGTCAAGGACAACTTAGGGTACAGGATGCTTATTCTATAAGATGTGTGCCACAAATTCATGGGGCAAGCAAAGATACAATAAATTATGTTAAGAATAAAGTTGAAATAGAAATAAACTCTGTTACAGATAATCCTATAATAACAAGAGAAGGCGATGTAATATCAGGGGGGAATTTCCATGGTGAACCTATGGCATTAAGTTTTGACTTCTTAGGTATCGGGGCAGCTGAAATTGCAGATGTATCTGAGAGAAGACTTGAAAGACTTATAAACCATCAATTAAATGATTTACCAGCTTTTCTTGCTAAGCATGGAGGACTAAACTCTGGGTTTATGATAACTCAATATGCTGCAGCTGCATTAGTATCGGAAAATAAAATACTTGCTCATCCTGCATCAGTAGACTCAATTCCATCATCAGCAAATCAGGAAGACCTCGTAAGTATGGGAACAATAGCTGCAAGGACTGCTAGAGATATAATAAAGAATGCAGAAAGAGTTGTAGCTACAGAAATAATGGCTGCATGTCAGGCAATAGACTTTAGAAAAGAAGATAATATGAGACTTGGCAAGGGAACTAGTGAAGCATATAAGGTTGTACGACAATCTATAGATTTTATTGAAAATGATAAAGACATAGAAATGTACAAATACCTTGACAAGGCTACGGAACTTATAGAAAGTGGTTCTTTATTAGAATCTGTAGAAGAAAAAATAGCTTTAGAATATTAAAGATTAGTATATAGATGTATAAGTAAATATTTTATATTAAACTATATTATAAAAGGACTGCATCAATGCTCGGAGTGCTTGGCATTGATGCGGTCTTTTACTATTTTATTAAGAACTCAGCGTCTATAAAAAGGCTGTTGTAAATGGTTAAATATTTAATAAATACAAAAAATAGACGTTTTGTTGATGTATGGAAGATATAATTAAGAGGAATTTAGCATTAAACAAATATAAAATTAAGTTTTGAGAATTGAGGAGGAATGAATCATGGCAAAACTAGTTGAATGTGTACCTAATTTTAGTGAAGGCAGAAATAAAGAAGTAGTCGAAAAAATAGTTGATGAAGTTAGAAAAATAGACGGTGTAAAACTATTAGACTATTCAAGTGATGAGGACCATAACAGAAGCGTTATTACAATGATAGGAGCTCCTGAGAAAATAAAGGAAGCAGTATTAAATGCCTCTAAGGTTGCTATAGGACTTATAGATATGTCTAAACATCAAGGAGCTCACCCAAGAATGGGAGCAGTTGATGTGATACCATTTACTCCTGTATCAGATATAACAATGGAAGAATGTATAGAATTAGCTAAAGAAGTTGCAGAGGAATTTGGAAAATTAGATATTCCAGTATATCTATATGAAGAGGCTGCAACAAAGCCTGAAAGAAAAAATCTTGCAGACATAAGAAAAGGTCAATATGAAGGTTTCTTTGAAAAGATTTCAGGAGAAAACTGGAAACCTGATTTTGGACCTCAAGTTATGAACATAAAGAGTGGTTGTTCAGCAATAGGTGCAAGAGTTCCTCTTGTAGCTTTTAATGTAAATCTTGGCACAAATGATGTGGAAATAGCAAAAGCTATAGCAAAGAAAGTTAGATTTATAGGCGGCGGATTGCGTTTTGTGAAAGCTATAGGATTAAAGCTTGAAGAAAGAAATATTGTACAAGTTTCTATGAATCTTGTAAATTATGAAAAGACATCAGTTTATAGAGCATTTGAAATGGTAAAGATGGAAGCTAAAAGATATGGGGTTCCAGTAGTAGGAAGTGAAGTAATAGGAACAGTACCTATGAGAGCATTGTTAGATTGTGCAGAATATTATTTGCAGATAGAAAACTTTGATATAAATCAAATACTAGAAAAGAGACTTCTTGAATAGTAGAAAAAATAAGCATGATTAAAAGGTGATTTTAATATTTGATATAGGTTAAATATTTATAATGGAGGAAAAGAAATGCTTAGAGATAAAACTGTAAAAGAGTTTATATATGAAACTTCATCTGAATCTCCAGCACCAGGAGGAGGAAGTATTGCAGCATTAAGTGCTGCTTCGTCTGCTGCACTTATTGAGATGGTTGCAAATTTAACAATAGGTAAAAAAGGCTATGAAGATGTGAGAGAAGAGATGGAAAATGTAAGGGCTAAGGCTTCTAGCTACAAAGAGAAATTTATTAATTATATAGATGAAGATTCAGATTCATTTAACAAAATAATGGCTGCTTTTAAAATGCCAAAGGATACAGAAAAGGAAAAAGAAGAGAGAAAGAAATCCAAGCTGCATATAAAGAGGCTGCAGAAGTTCCTTTAAATGTGGGTAAAAATGCTTTTCAATTGTTAGAATTAGCGGAAAAGATTATAACAAGAGGAAATCATAATGCGGTGACAGATGGTGCCGTCGCAGCAATGTCTGCAAGAACTGCTGTATATTCCGCTTTTTACAATGTGAAAATAAATTTAGGATCTATAAAAGATGAAGAATTTGTTAAACATGCAAAAGAAGAAATAAATCTTATAGAATCTAAATTAGATAATATAGAAAAGAGCATATTATCTAAGGTTAAACTTTAATTTATAGTCTGGAAAATTTCATTTATTTGCCACTACTAAAATGTAAAGAAAATTACAATACTAAAAGTATAAAATTAATTGTATGGTGGTGATGTTATGAAAAGATCCAGACTTTTTATATTTTTTGTTATTATTATTTTATTTTTTCCTTATATTAGAATAGCTGACGCGGAAGAACTGGAAAGCGTTTCGTGCATCAACAATTATAATATGCTAGTGTGGGATGAAGGCGTCACAGATAGAAGTTATAGAATGGTTCCAGAAAAGGTAGTATACTTGACTTTTGATGATGGTCCTTCCGTAAACAATACTTCAAGAATTCTTGATATATTGAGAGACAACAATGTAAATGCTACATTTTTTGTTGTTGGAACTAAAGTAAAAAGTCATCCGGATATTGTAAAGCGTATGTATATGGATAATATGTCAATAGCACCTCATTGTAATAATCATGATTATAAAAAGGTATATAAATCTAAGGATAGCTTTTTTGAAGATTATTATTCTTGTATGGCATCTATAAGATCAGTGACAAATGAAAAGGTAAAGAATTTTGTAAGGATGCCAGGAGGGTCAACTAATACTATCTGTAGGACTGATGTTATGAAAGATATAAAAGGTGAGCTTAAAGAGAAAGACATATATTATATAGACTGGAATGTAAGTTCTGGAGATGCATCAGCGTATAAGGTTCCAAAGGATAAAATAGAAAAAAATATAGTAGAGTATTCAAAGGGATGGAATACAATAGTAATTTTAATGCATGATGCAGAGGCTAAGACTACAACTGTAGATGCTCTGCCAAATGTAATAAAGTATTTCAAGGATAACGGATATGCCTTTAGAACTTTAGATGATATGAGCAAAATAGAACTTAATAAGATGATAAAGTTCGGAATTGTAAACAAGTAAAAAAATTATGAAATACTGAGCCCTTAAATAATCTTACAAACCTATAAAAATAAAATTTTTGTGATGCTTATGACATTTTATATGGCTAGCATCACAAAATTTTTTATATTAACTACAATATAATATCCAAAGTATAAAAATTAAACATATTTACTTTTTATGGAGGATTTTAATTATCTGATAATGTTAGATAATTTTTATTTTTTAAGATTTGTTCATCTTTTTTTGAAAATGATAGATATTTTTTTAACTCATTATTAGAGCCTGTAAAAGGAGTCTGTGTGAGTAATACTTTAAAAACAGACGGTTTAAGATAATCGAAATGAATTCCTGTTAAGAACCCTATATAGTATGATTGCTTTTTTAGTGCTATAGAAAGTGTAATCATAGCAGTTTCTAAAGAATTATAATGATTATTAAGAAGAAAAGTTGCAATACTGTATGAACTTCTAAAGGTTCCATGATAGACACAAGAGCATAGGCTTAAGTCTTCAGGATTTTTTATAATGTAATGCAGTGATACATTTATCTCTTGAGTATTTTTGTCTAAATTCATTTTCATAATAGATGTATGGATAGTATGGTTTGTGAAATGGTACATATATATAGGCTTATCTATATCAAAAATCATATCAGTAAGTGTCTTTTTCTTAATTTCTTTATAGGGAAGAAATTGTTTTATGTTAACTTCTAAAATTTCTGCAATTTTAAATAAAGTTAATATATCAACAACGATTGTACCTGATTCGTATTTGGATAAAGTAGCTTTGCTTTTATGAATATGCATTGCTAGAGTTTCTAACTTCATTTCTTTTTTTTTACGATAAAATCGTATCTGTTCTCCAAGCCATGCAGGTAAATAAAAATCAGTAATGGTACTGGTTTCTATATCATTTGTTTGGAGCTCATTTTTGTCGTTGATCATCTTTATACCTCCCCCATTATAGATGTTTGAAATGTCTTATATATTAAAATAAAGTGAGACAAAGTTGTAAATATGAAAAATAGAATGGATATGTTAATTAATAAAAATATATCACGTTTTTATATGTCAATCAACAAAATGAATAGTATAGTAATAAAAATATATGATATTAAGAATATAAAATTTGCTGAAAATTCGTTAAAAATTTTGTTAAATAAAAAATTACTTATTAAACATGAAAAAAATAGTAATGAAAAGAAACTTTTGGCTGTAAGAATCTACTTATAGGAAACAATAAGGTATTTGTTGTTTTTTTTAAGTATGGGTATGATTTAATCAACGACAGCTTGGAAAGGTTTTCAAAACATAAATAAAATCAATATATTATGCAATATGAAAATATAAATAAAAAAAGGAGAGATAAGTATGACAATGGTATTTGAACAAATGGATCTTTATGGACATGAGCAAATAGTATTTGGAAGGGATGATTCTGTAGGATTGAAATGCATTATCGCAATTCATGACACTACTCTAGGACCAGCACTTGGTGGAACACGTTTCTGGAATTATGAAAGTGAAGAAGCTGCCCTATATGACGTACTTCGCCTTTCAAGAGGAATGACTTACAAAAATGCTGCATGTGGACTTGCTAATGGCGGCGGAAAAGCCGTAATATGGGGAGATCCAAAGAAGTTAAAGAGCCGTGAATTCTGGCATGCTTACGGAAGAATTGTTGATGGATTAAATGGAAACTTTATTACAGCAGAAGATGTAAATACTAATACACAGGATATTGCATATATACATGAAGTGACTAATTGCATTACAGGGACTGAAGAATTAAGCGGGAATCCTTCTCCATATACTGCAAGAGGAACATGGAGAGGAATGAAGGCTGGAGCAAAAGTTAAATTTGGTAGTGACAGTCTTAAGAATAGAGTGATTATGGTTCAAGGACTTGGAAATGTAGGGTATGGAGTTGCTGAATTAGCACATTCTGAAGGCGCAATTTTGAAAGTCTATGATATAAATGAAGAAGCTGTAAAAAGAGCTGTAAAAGAATTGGGAGCTGTTTCTATTCCTGCAGAGGAAGTTATATCTACAGAATGTGATATCTTTGCTCCATGTGCTTTAGGAGCTGTCTTAAATATAAAAAATGTGCATGATTTAAAGTGTAAACTTGTATGTGGATGTGCTAATAATGTTTTAGTGGATGCTGAAACAGGTGAAGAACTCCAAAAATTAGGTATTCTTTATGCACCAGATTATATTGTAAATGCAGGTGGAGTTTTAAACTGCGGTGCTGAAATAAGTGAAGAAGGATACAACAAAGAAAGAGTAATTGAGTTAGTAGATAGAATTTATGATACTACTCTTGAAATTTTTGAAATTGCTGAGAAGAATGGAGTTACTACTTACGAGGCAGCCGAAACATTTGCAGAAGCAATTCTAGCTAAAGGAAAAAAATAAGACTTTTGAAATATAGATAAATCTATGGAGTGGAGTGATATAAGTGATTACTGAGGACAAGCGAATAAGAATTATTGCAGGACATTATGGAAGTGGAAAGACGGAGTTCGCTGTAAATTATGCAGTTGCTTTAAGTAAATTGAAAAAGAAAGTTGCTCTAGCAGATTTAGATGTTGTAAATGTTTATTTTAGAAGCAGAGAGCGGAAACAAGAATTAGAGGATTTGGGGATTGAAGTTATATCATCCTCATTGATTCAGAACAATTGTGATATTCCGGCAATATCAGCCAGAGTGGTCGCTGTAGTTCACGATCCATCCATAGATTATGTGGTAGATTTAGGTGGAAATGATGTGGGCGTACTCGCATTAGCAAGATTAAGTCCATATCTGACACCGGAAAATAGCGATTTCTTCATGATAGTAAATACAAAACGCCCAGATACATCAGATGTAGAGGGCATCTTGAAACAAAAAGAATCTTTAGAAAAAGCAGCTGGCATGGCTATTACAGGATTTGTGCTAAATACAAATCTAATACATGAAACTACAGCTGAAAATATAATTAAAGGAAATAAGATTCTTCAAGAAGCAAGCAAAATTTCAAAGATTCCTATAAGATACACATCTTATGTAAAAGAAGAGGTTGATATAAATCAAAAGGAAGTGACAGGTGAGTTATTTGCTATGAAATATTATATGAGGGAAGAATGGTATTGAAACATTTGACAGGAGGTACTTGATATGAAAAAAATAGTATTCCAGGTTAATGAAGAGTACTGTAAGGGGTGTGGACTATGTGTTGTTGTCTGTCCTAAAAAAATATTAGAACTATCAGCAGAAAGAACAAATTCAAAAGGATACAACCCTATGCAGATAATAAATGTAGATGAATGTATTGGATGCTTAAGCTGTGCAATGATGTGTCCAGATGTAGCTATACAAATTGAGAAGATTGACTGAAAGGAGGAGAGTGTTATATGACAAAGGTATTAATGAAAGGAAATGAGGCAGTAGCAAAAGCTGCAATAGAAGCAGGCTGTCGTCTCTTTGCAGGATACCCAATTACTCCTCAAAATGAGGTTCCGGAATATTTTGCAAAAGAATTACCTAAGGTTGGAGGAGTTTTCATTCAAGCAGAAAGTGAAGTTGCAGCAATTAATATGATTTATGGTGCAGCAGCAGCTGGAGCTAGAGCGATGACATCATCATCTTCACCAGGTATCGCATTAAAACAAGAAGGTATTGGATATCTTACAAAGGCTGAAATGCCAGCAGTAATTGTAAATATGATGCGTGGAGGTCCAGGACTTGGAGGAATTCAGCCATCTCAGAGTGACTACCATATGTGTGTGAAAGGCGGGGCTAATGGAGATTATCACAATATAGTTTTAGCTCCTGGAAACTTGCAAGAAGCAGTTGATTTGATAATGGAGGGGTTTGAATTAGCAGATGCATATAGAACTCCAGTTATCATTTTAGCAGATGGAATGATAGGTCAAATGATGGAGCCAGTTGAGTTCCGTCAGCCAAAGAAAAGGGAGCTTCCACCAAAAGATTGGGCGCTTACAGGGAAAAATGGTGGAGAAAAGCATTGTGTACTAAATCTTGAAATGGAACCATTAGATTTAGAGGCATTTAATGTTAGAATGTATAAAAAATATAAAGAGATAGAAGAGAAAGAACAGCTTTGGGAAGAATATATGATGGAGGATGCGGAATATGCATTTGTAGCCTATGGAACTGCAGCTCGTGTTGTAAAGAGTGCCATAGGAAGCCTTCGTAAAGAAGGATACAAAATAGGATACATTCGTCCTAAGAGCTTATGGCCATTCCCGGTAAAAGCTTTTGAAAATAGGGGAAATAATATTAAAAAATATATTTGTGTTGAACTTAGTATGGGACAGATGGTAGATGACGTATGTCTTGCATGCAATGATAAAAATATGGTTGAATTCATTGGAAGGACAGGTGGAATTGTCATAAAACCACAGGAAGTTATAGAATTTGCTAAGAGAATAATGGGAGGTGTGAAATAATGGCTGTGTTATTTAGACGCACAAGAGGACTAGAAGAAGTCCAGACACATTATTGCCCAGGATGCTCTCACGGAATTGTGCATCGGTTATTAGCGGAAGTTTTAGAAGAAATGGGAGAGATTGATAATGCAATAGCCATTTCACCAGTTGGATGTGCTGTATTTGCATATAAATACTTTGCTTTTGATGGTATTCAAGCTGCTCATGGAAGGGCACCAGCGACAGCAACAGGAATAAAACGTGTACACCCAGACAAACTTTTAATCTCTTATCAAGGAGATGGAGACTTAGCATCTATAGGAGCTGCTGAAATTGTTCATGCAGCAGCAAGAGGAGAAAAAATTACAACGATTTTTATTAATAATGGTATTTATGGAATGACTGGAGGCCAGATGGCACCGACAACTCTTCCGGGTATGAGAGCAACAACAGCTCCTTTAGGTAGAGACGTAAACATACAAGGATATCCTATACGTGTGTCAGAAATGCTGTCTACACTTGATGGATCAGCTTACATTGAGCGTGTTGCTGTTAATTCACCAGCTAATATTATAAAAGCAAAAAAGGCAATAAGAAAAGCCTTAGAAACACAAAAGGCAGGAATTGGATTCTCTATGGTAGAGGTTTTAAGTAGTTGCCCTACAAACTGGGGAAAAAACCCGGTTGATTCTCTCAATTTTGTGAAAGAAAAGATGATTCCTTATTATCCTTTAGGTGTTTTCAAAGATAAGCAAAAGGAGGAGTAATGCCATGACAGATACTCGTATGATTTGTGCAGGATTTGGTGGACAAGGTGTAATGAGCCTTGGAATGCTCTTCACATATGCAGGAATGATTGAAAATAAGCAGGTTACATGGTGTCCTTCATACGGACCAGAGATGCGTGGAGGATCTGCAAACTGCTCAGTTACTGTGTCTGATGAAGAGATAGGATCACCATTAATTTCTAATGATGCCACAGTGGTTGTTATTATGAATAGGGCATCTATAAAATTCATTAAGGATTTACGACCTGGTGGATATGCATTCTTAAACTCAAGTTTAGTTTCAGATGAAGTTAAGCGTGATGACATTACAGTATATAAAATTCCAGTTAATGATATAGCTTCAGAACTTGGAAACACTAAGTTAGCCAATATTGTTATGCTTGGTGCTGTAAATGAAATTTTGCATATTGTAGATTCTGAGTCAATTGTTGAAGCATTTAGAAAAGTTTTTGGGGCAACGAAAGAAAAATTTATACCTCAAAACAAAATGGCTATGCAAAAAGGAATGGAGTATGCACAAAATTTAAAATAAAATTGATTTTCAGTAGTGGTAAAAATCAATTTGAATTAAGAGATTTTCATTTTTTAAAATATATTGCTCATTATGACTAGGAGATTTTAATAAAAAGTTTCCAAAAAAACCGGCAGGAAATTATAGTGATTTTACTGCCGGTTTTGTTTTAAAGGGATATTATATAATTTTACCTTAGGGGGTTAAAACTTTATCTAAAGGTCATAAATAGTCCTATAAATTAATAGTTACAATATTTTTCTCCTTCATTTCTTTTATAACTTCTTTTGATATCATAAGATTATTTTTTAATTCATCCATAGATTTATTCCAAGGATTTTGAGTGATGATAACTTTAAAGTTAATTGGGCGCAGAGTTTCATAAGAAACTCCTTGTAACATGCCCACCCAATATTCTGCACGTCTCATTGGTACTTCAACATTAATCATAATAATTTCTGAATTATTATAATAGTTATATAAGATAAAGGTTAGTATATTTTCATGATTTTTCATAACTCCATGATAAACACATGAGCACGACTCCATATTTTTACCGTCTGACATATTATAATATAATACGGCATCCATAATCTTAGGGTCATCACTTGGAATCATATGTACAACTGAAGTTTGAATTTTCTTATCACTGATTTTATACAAATATAGGTATTCTAAATGAGAAAGCTGCATAAGCCCAGAAGATAAGCTGACAGGTTGTTCTCTTTTATAATCAAGTAAATATTTAAGTTCTACATCAAGTACTTTAGAAATATCAGCTAAGTCACCAAGATCCATGGCAATCTTTCCAGCTTCATATTTAGCTATAGTTGCCCTGCTTTTGTGAATAGATGCTGCTAATTTTGCTGCATTCATTCCTTTTAACTTTCGATACAATTTGATTTTTTTACCAATGTAAACTAATAAATTATTATTCTCGATCATACAATGCCCCTTATTTTTTATTATTTCTTACTTTCATTACATCTTGATATTATAAAGTCTTTAGCTTTTAATTCAAATGTATCTTCTAAAGGATCTAAAGAAACGGAATCATATTTTCTATTTAAAGCTAAAGAAAGAAGTCTATCGCTAAGTTCTGGATTCTTTGAAAGGAGAGGTCCATGGAAATAGGTACAGTAAGTATTTTTGTAAATACATCCTTCATATCCATCAGAACCGTTATTACCATAACCAGAAATAACTTTTCCAAGAGGTTTTAAATCTCCAATATAAGTTCTTCCAGAATGATTTTCAAAACCAACATAGGTTTCTTCTGTATCTTCATTTTTGATTACAGTATTTCCTATAAACCTAGTATCTCCGCCTTCTGTGTATATGTCAAGTATTCCAAGCCCTTCCAAATGTTCACCATCTGGAGTTGTGTAATATTTTCCTAGAAGCTGGTATCCTCCACATATACAAAGCATAACACCATCACTTTCAATGTATGCTTTTAAATTATCTTTCTTATTATTAATCAGGTCATCAGAAACTATTGATTGCTCATAGTCCTGGCCGCCTCCAAAGAAAACTATATCATAATCTTCATTTTTAAACTCATCATTCATAGAAACATTAGATATATTTACTTTTATTCCTCGCTTTTCAGCTCTATATTTCAACATGAGTATGTTGCCTAAATCACCATATACATTTAAAAGATCAGGGTATAAATGACAAATATTTAATTCCAAAACAATCCCTCCTTAACTACCAAAGATTTTTGATATATCCCTTGCTATAGAGATATTTTCTATAGTTTATCATTGCAGTATATGTAGCTAAAAGATAAACTTTTTTATTTTTAGAACCTATTATAGCTTTCGTCATATCTTCAAAAGAAGGACATATGCTGAAGGTTTCTTCATTAAATCCACATATCTTTAATCTTATGGCCATATCATAAGTTCTAATTCCGCCTATAGCAATATCATCTACATTCAAAGAAAGAAGATTTTCAAAATTTACATCCCAAATCCAAGATACATCTCGACCATCAGCATAATTGTCATTAAGGAAGAAACCTAATGACATATTTTCTTTTGATAATGATAAAGTATCTAAAGCTTGATTATAACCAGCTGGATTTTTTACTAATATTATTTTCAGCTCTTTTCCCTCTATGTTTACTATTTCTTGCCTACCAAAAGATGAACTTTGATTTTCAAGTGATTTTATTATAGTATCATTTGAAACCTTAAGCTCAGAGGTTATAGCATAAGCACAAAGGGCGTTATATATGTTATATAATCCTGATTGGCTTAATAAGACTTCAGATCCATTTATGACTACTTTAGAGCTATCTGGTGTAAGTTCAAGGATTGTATCCATAGCATATTTTAAAGTATTTCTCTTATACCCACAGCTTTCACAGTAAAAATCACCTAGATGATTATAAGTTATGAAATTGTATTTATATGGAGCTTTACAGAACTTACAGAATTTAGCGTCTGCATTTACATCTATAGAAGTATTATTATTTAAACTTTCTTTAAATCCATAATAAATGCAAGGATTTTTGATGTCCATTCTTCCAAGGAGAGACTCATCTCCATTAAGAACAAGCTTTGATTCAGGAACCTTTTTAACACCTTCTAGAATCTTATTTAAGGTAGTATATACTTCCCCATATCTGTCAAGCTGATCTCTAAAAAGATTTGTTATTGTTATTATTTCAGGAGTTATATGCTCAGTTATAAATTTTAAGTTGGCTTCATCTACTTCTATTACAGCATATTTTTCTTCAGCTACACCAAAAGAAAAATCTTCAACAAAGGCTGCAACTATTCCAGAAAGCATGTTAGCGCCAGTATTATTGGTCATAACATTAAGGTCAGCTTCCTTTAGAATATTGTATATCATACTGGTTGTGGTGGTCTTTCCGTTGGTTCCTGTAATTAAAATTACTTTATAATTTTTACTAAGAGGCTTTAAAATATCCTTTTGAATCTTTAAAGCAACTTTGCCAGGAAAATTACTTCCACCTTTTAAGAATTTTTTTGATAGAAACATTGTAAATTTTGATGCTATTACAGCAATATAAGTTTTTATACTAATTTTAAACACCACCTATAACTAGTCTACTTACATTATATACAACAAAAATCGTTAATAATCAATAGCAATAGTTTATACTATAGAGTTTTTATGAAATTTCTGATAAAATTTATATATATTCTGGAGGGGAGAATTTTACAATGAAAGATAGTATAAAAGGTATACTTGAAGCCTTAAAGGGTGTAAAGGAAGGCATAAGATTAAAAGATATAAAAGCCGAGTTTAATAAAGAATGGAAAAGAGTAAAGGGGAGTTTTGCAAATTTTGATATAAAAAATAAAAAAGTTGTTAATTTTATTAGTGTTATTGCAGCTTCAGCAGTAATTTTTTGTGTCTATGGCTATAAGGCTAATGAAATTGAAAAAATTAATTCATTAACAAGACTTACTGTTTTAAATAATGGCGAAAGATATTTTTATAGCGGTGATTATGAAAAATCAATTAATGAATACGAAAAACTATTTCATAAGGACGGCAATCCGCTATGGTACTGTAAAATAGCAGAAGTCTATTCAGTACAGGGAAACTTAGAAAAATCAAAAGAGTACATAGAACTTGCAAAAAAGGAGCTTGTAAATTTTGAAAAATCTTCAGCAAAGTATCATGGCTTTGAAGATATACATAAGGAAATATTAAACTACATAGTATTTAACGAATATATAAATAAAGATTATGATATGGCATTAAAGGATGGAGAAGCATATATAGAGATATATAAAGATAATAAGCATCTTATAAAGACTATGATAGCTTTATATAAGTCTACAGAAAATATGGACAAAGCTAAAGATATGCTTATTAATTATCCTGTAGATAATAATTCTTCTTATGACAAGGCAGAATTTGCAAGAATGCTTATGCTTATAGATAAATGGGATGAAGGATTCAATGAGCTAAAGGAAGCGTGGTATATAGATAAAGATGAATATAAGGTATATGATGTAATAGCTCAAATATCAGCTTATAACAGAGATGATATGGTAAAAAGGGTATCAAAACTCATAGAAGAAAATAATAATGAGGTTGCATATAAAGTATGGATGGCTAAAATCTATTCCATAAGTGCTGATACTGCAGAGGAGAGCATAGAACTTTTAGATGAAATAAAAGCAAATGATATAGGCTCTATACAGGTAAACTTTATGAAAGCTAATATACATAAAGATGAAAAAGATATGGAAGGGAACGAAAGTGTAATAAAAACTATAATAGATGATAATCAAGAAGATTACAGGGTTCTTCATACTGCTGCATGGTATTACTTTAATAAAGGTCAATATGAAGTGGCTTTAGATTATTGCAGCAAATCAATTGAGAAAAATAAGAATTATCCTGATAACTATGGGTTTCTAATGCCTGAAATATTAAAAGCTTTAAACAATCCTAAAGAGGGTGAACCATATTTTAGAACTGCAATATATATGGAACCATATAATTATAATATACTTTTAAATATAGCAAATTTTTATTGGGATACGGAAAAGAATAGTGAAAAATCATTGGAGTATTTTGGACAAGCGGCTTGTATTAAGCCAGAGGATATTGAAATAAAATACAGTATGGCAATGATAAATATAAGTATAAATAATTTTGACAAGGCAATAGAAATACTGAAACAGTGCATAAAAGAAGATGAATCTGTTCCTAAATATCATAGAACTCTTGGAACTTTATATATGGTAGTTGGAAATACTAAGGAAGGCATAAAGGAAACAAGAGCAGCTTACGAGTCAGATAAAAATGATGTGCTTAATTTAAATAATGCAGGATGCTATTACATAAATTTCACAGATGACATTGAAAGAGGGGTTTATAATCTTCAGAAAGCATATGAAGGACTAAATGATACATATGATGAATACACAAAAACCACAGTAAAAGAAAATTATGATAAGGCTTCTAAGCTTTTAGAGCAATACCTCACTGAAGAAGAAGGAGAAAGCTTAAAAGTTCCTCAGTTAGTTTTATTTTATTAGTTTTCATGTTAAAGGAGGAAAAGATATGTATGCTATAAGATTTGAAAATTTATATTATCCCAAAATATGGGGGGGAAGATCTATGGAAGCTTTTAGAGTAGATCTACCTCAAGGCAATATAGGAGAAAGTTGGGATGTGGCATGCCATAAAAATGGTATGAGTATAGTTACCAATGGTGAATATAAGGGCATGGCATTGGACAAGCTTATAGAAAAGCTTGGAGATAAACTTTTAGGTACTAAAATAACAAAAGATAGATTTCCACTTTTATTGAAAGTAATAAATGCTAAGGATAAATTGTCTCTACAAGTTCATCCTGATGATGAATACGGGTTACAATATGAAAATGATTTAGGGAAAACAGAAGCTTGGTACGTTATGGATGTTGAAGAAGGTGCCAACCTTATAGTTGGAACTAAGGATTGTACTAAGGAAAAATTCATAGACACTATAAAAAACGGAACATTTGATGAATGTGTTAATAAGGTTTATGTAAAAAAAGGTGAAGTCTATTTCGTGAAAAGCGGTCTTGTTCATGGCATAGGAGAAGGTGTGACAGTAGTTGAAATTCAGCAGAATTCAGATACTACTTATAGGGTTTATGATTATAATAGAGGAAGAGAACTTCAAATAGAAAAAGCTTTAGATGTAATAGATTTTTCTTTGAAAGGGAAAAAAAGTGAAGGCATAAAAATATCATACAATGGATATGAAAAAGTATATTATTGCTTAAATCCATATTTCTGTTTGGAAAAGTATACTATCTCAGAAACCATGATGGAGGAAAGTGATGAGGAGAGATTCTTTATCCTAACTTGTGTAGATGGATGCGGTACTTTAGAGTATGCTGATGGAAATGAAAAAATAAGAAAGGGAGATAGCATATTTATACCTGCTTCTTTAGGACAATATAGAATTACTGGACAACTTGAGTTGCTCAAAAGTTATGTTCCTGATGTGAAAAAAGTAGAAAAAGAGATTTTAGATATAATAGAAAAATAATATAAAATTCATAAAAAACGCCTATTAAGAAAAAATAAGGCGTTTTTTATAATATTTATTGATATAAAGGAAAGATGGAAAGTATAATATATTTAAAGGGGGAATATCTGATGAACATAAGGAAAAGTAAATTAGTGCTATATGCAGTTATGACATCTTTTATATTAATTTTATTTTCAGGATGCAGTAAAGAAAAAAAAGAAGAAAATATAGTAGAAAAACAAACTCATCCCTCAATTGAAACTTTAAAATTAGAAGATGAGGAAAAATTTTATTTAAGTTCAAGCGGTGCAGATAATTCTTTTGTCTTTGATTTGAAAAACTATAACTTTAAAAGAGTGAAGCTTTGGGTGGAATATTATTATAAGGGAGAAAAGAAAAAAGACTATCCTATTGGAGAAATAAGCATGAGTGATGGAGAAAAGTTATCACTATCAATAGTTGAAGACGATAATAGACAACTTATAAATATATATGCTTCTGCTAAAGGAAAAAGCAATATTAAAAGAGTTGGACCGGCAGTAATGGAATACAAGGCTCCTAAAAATTATCTTAAAGAAATAAAATCAACGGAAGGAGTCAGAAACATAAATAATAGTGAAGAAATGTATATAGGATTTATATGCAAAAATAAAGATGCAATAAGCTTCAATGAAGAAAGTTTAAAAGGTGATCAAAGCGGAGAAAGTGAAATTCTTAGAAATGAATATGCGTATATGATTAAAGCAATATTCTATAAAGAATAGCATTGTAAAAATTACATAGATTAAATAAAAAATATGTGTTTCAAGGTAGATTTATATTTTATTCTGAAGCACATATTTTTATTGTTTTATATGAAAAATTTGTTTTACAAATTAGAAAATGGTGGAATAAAAGGCAAAAAGTATAACATATAAATAAAAAGCATACATAAATTACACATAACTATATACTACTTGAGAAAAATAGGAAAAAAGTAATATCTATTCGGCTAACGTTACTCATATTTGTAATTTATACAAAAAATTCAAAATTCTATTCATGAAGTTCATGTAAAGGTTTATAATTAAAGTAGATTAGCTGAGGAGTTGGATGCTATGGATAATAAAATTAAAAAGATTGGCATATTAACAGGTGGAGGAGACTGCCCGGGGCTGAATGCAGTTATAAGAGCTGTAACAAGGTGTTCAATATTGCAGTATGGCTATGAGGTTATAGGCTATAGGTTTGGTTATAGAGGACTATATAACAATGAATTTATGCCTTTAACCTTGGATGCAGTCTCAGGAATCCAACACAAAGGAGGAACCATATTATACAGTTCTAACAAAGACAATCTATTCAACTATTCTATCGAAGAAAATGGCAAAAAAATAAAAAAAGATGTATCTGATAAAGCCATAGAAAATATAAAGAAAGAAGGAGTAGATGCTCTAGTAATAATAGGGGGCGATGGTACGCTAACCTCTGCTAGAGACTTTAGTAGAAAAGGTGTAAAAGTAATAGGTGTACCTAAGACAATAGATAATGATTTGACTGCAACAGATGTTACATTTGGATTCAATACAGCTATAGATGTGGCAACAGAAGCATTGGACAGGCTTCATACCACTGCTGAATCCCATCATAGGATAATGATTTGTGAAGTTATGGGAAGAAATGCTGGATGGATTGCATTAGAATCAGGAATTGCTGGTTCTGCTGATGTTATATTAATACCAGAAATACCATACGACATAGAAAAAGTTATAAAAAAAATAGAAGAAAGAAAAAGGCAAGGTAAAATGTTCAGCATAATAGTAGTAGCAGAAGGAGCTAAGCCTAAAGATGGTCAGGTTGTTGTAAATAAAATAGTGGAAGATAGCCCTGATCCTATAAGATTAGGCGGAATTGCAAACAAATTAGCCTATGATTTAGAAAGACTTATAAAAGGAAATGAAATTAGAAGTACTATTTTGGGACATGTACAAAGAGGAGGAATAACATCAACATACGATAGAATATTGTCAACTAGATATGGAGTAGCTGCAGCTGAGCTTATCCATGAAGGTAAATTTGGGAAAATGGTATGTTTAAAAGGCAACACCATATGCTTTGAAGAGTTAGAAAATGTTATTGGAAAAGAAAAAAATGTAGATGTAGATGGCGAACTTGTAAGTGTAGCTAGAAAGATTGGAATTTCTTTTGGAGATTAATTGAGTTATGGAGGGATACTGTTGAAAGAGATAAAAAAATATTTAGAATCTAGAGATGGTGAATATAGTTTTTTCTTTGAGGATTTAGATTGTGGATATATATATGGCTTTAATGAAGACAAACTTATGCCATCAGCAGGATGTATAAAGCTTCCTATTGCTATGGCGCTATTAAAACAATGCGAAGGGTGCAAGCTAAATTTAATGGATAAAGTTAAGATTGGCCCTAAGGATAAAGTAAATGGCAATGGGATACTTCATGAGTTTAGCGACAGAGAGTATACAATTAAGGAACTCTTGATAGCTATGCTTATACAAAGTGATAATACTGCAACAAATAAGATAATAAGTATTCTTTCTATAGAAAACATAAATGAAACTATAAAAGCTATGGGATTAAAAAATACAAAGCTTAATATAGTTGCAATGGAAGAAAAATTACATGATGGTATAAATGAAAATATGACCACAGCATTAGATTTAAGCATATGCTGGAAACATCTATATAAGGAATCTTTCTTAAATGCAGAAAATAGTGAACTTTTGTTAGATATTTTAAAGAGACAGCAATTAAAAAATAAGCTTTCTTATTATTTTTATTCTAAAACTAAGGAAGCTGTGGCAAGTAAATCCGGAGACTTAAAGAATATAGAAAATGATTCTATATTGTTTGAGATTCCTCAAGGAAATTTTACTTTTACAGTATTATCAGATGAGCTTCCAAGTAATGTATATGGGACTGTGAGTCTATCTAAAACTGGAAAGATGATGTTTGATATTGTATGCAATGATTGGAGTAAATAAATCCATTAACTGCTTGACAATATAAGTTCAAAGTGGTATTCTTTAAAAAAAGAAATTAACCTTTAAAAGTGATCCAGTGAGATCGTTAAGGAAGATGTGAAATATTACTGATTAATTATGGTGCGAAAATACCTTCCTTTAACTGGGATAGGTATTTTTTTATGCCTTTAAATTTAACACCGAGATGTTAAAAAGGAGAGATGGATATGTTAAAAAACAGACATTTAATTGACCCAATGGATTTTACACTAGAAGAGCTTGAAAGTATTTTTAAGCTTGGAGAACAAATAATGAAAAATCCTGAAAAATATCAGGATAAATGCAAAGGAAAAATATTGGCAACCCTTTTTTACGAACCTAGCACAAGAACTAGATTTTCTTTTGAGACAGCTATGCTTAGACTAGGAGGTCAAGTAGTTGGATTTTCAGAACCAGGTTCTAGCTCAGTTTCTAAGGGAGAGAGTATTGCTGATACAATAAGGACTGTAGGATGTTATGCTGACATAATAGCAATGAGGCATCCTCAAGAAGGGTCATCAAAAATTGCTTCTCTTTATTCCGATATTCCTGTAATTAATGCAGGAGATGGAGGACATCAGCATCCAACACAAACTCTTACAGATCTTCTTACCATAAAAACTACAAAGGGTAATCTTGAAGGAAACGTAATTGGACTATGCGGAGACTTAAAGAATGGAAGGACTGTTCACTCTTTATTGAAAGCCATGTCAAGATATAAGAATAATAAGTTTATCCTTATATCACCTAAAGAATTGGCAATCCCTGAATATATAAAAAAAGAAATACTACAGAAGAATAATATAGAATTTCAAGAGGTTAGAACTATCGAAGAAGCCATTGATAAAGTAGACATATTATATATGACTAGAATTCAAAAAGAACGTTTTGATAGTGAAGAAGAGTATCTAAGACTTAAAGATTCATATGTATTAGATAAGAATAAGCTAGACAAAGGAAAGAATGATTTAATAGTTCTTCATCCACTGCCAAGAGTAAATGAAATATCATATGATGTAGATGAAGATCCGAGAGCAAAATATTTTTATCAAGCGAAATGCGGAATGTACGTTAGAATGGCTCTTATAGCTAAACTTTTGGGGGTGGAATAAATGGTTGTATTAAATAAAGAAAGCTTTAAAATTATAAGAAGAGAATTACCAGAGGAAATTGTTGATGTTATAAAGTGTGATAACTTAAAGTGTGCAACTATCACAGAAACTTATGTGCCTCACAAGATGCACTTAGTAGACAGAGACAATATGGAATACAGATGTGAGTATTGTGACCATATAATATCTTTTAAAGCAGTATAGTTATGGCAACTAAGGAGGAAAATGATGAACATAGTAGATAGATTATATGAAAAAGTTGAAGAAGTAGGAGTTGTATGCTTAGGTTTAGATACAAATCCATCATATATACCAGAAGAATATATTAATAAATTTGAGGATTTAAGTGAAGCTATATTTAACTTCAATAAAGAAATAATAGATGCTACAACTGATGTTGTGGCATGCTACAAGGTTCAGATAGCTTATTATGAAGCATTAGGACTAAATGGCTTAAAGGCATATAGCAGAACTGTTAAATATCTAAAGGAAAGAAATCTTATATCTATAGGTGATATAAAGAGAGGAGATATTGCAGATACAGCAAAGATGTATGCTAAGGCTCATTTGGAAGGGGACTTTGAAGTTGATTTTGTAACGCTAAGTCCGTATATGGGACTTGATAGTATAGAACCATATATGCCTTATTTAGAAAGCGGAGAAAAGGGGGCTTTTGCGTTAGTTAGAACATCTAATAAAGGAGCACAAGATCTTCAATATATGAACTGTGAAGATGGAGACAAAGTATTCTACAAAGTTGGAGAAAAACTTCAAAATCTAGGGGAAAGAGCTATGGCAAAGTGTGGCTACAGCAATTTAGGTGCTGTAATAGGATGTACACATGTTGATGAAGGAAAGATTTTAAGGGAAAGACTAGGAAAAACTTTCTTTCTTATACCAGGATATGGTGCTCAAGGTGGAAAGGCAGAAGATGTAGCTATATATTTAAAAAATGGTAACGGTGGTGTTGTAAACTCATCAAGAAAGATACTTTTAGCCTATAAGGGAAAAGATGATGATATGAACTTTGCAAAGTATGCTAGATTAGAAGCAATATCAATGAGAGATGAAATAAGAAAAGCTTGTGGAAGATAGTGACTAGAGAGGAGATTTAGATATGCAAGATTACAAAAAAGAGTTTATAGATTTTATGGTAGAGTGTGGAGTTTTAACTTTTGGAGATTTTGTTACAAAAAGCGGAAGAAAGACGCCTTTCTTCGTTAATACTGGAAACTACAAAACAGGACATCAGCTAAATAAATTGGGAGAATTTTACGCTAAGGCTATAAAAGAGAATTTTAAAGAAGATTTTGATGTATTGTTTGGACCTGCATATAAGGGAATCCCTCTTACAGTAGCAGCTTCTATGGCTTTAGACAGATTATACAACATGGAAGTAAGTTATTGCTCTAATAGAAAGGAAGTAAAAGATCACGGGGATAAGGGAATTCTTTTAGGAAGCAAGATAAAGGATAAAGATAAAATACTAATAATAGAAGATGTTACAACGGCGGGAACTTCAATATACGAAACTATGCCTATATTAAACGAACAAGGTGACGTTGATGTAATAGGTCTTATAATATCTGTTGACAGAATGGAAAAAGGTCAAGGAGAAGTATCAGCACTAGATGAATTAAAAGAAAAGTTTGGATTCAAACCTTGTGCTATAGTTACTATGGCTGAAGTGGTTGAATATCTGTATAATAAAGAAATAAATGGTACAGTTTTAATAGACGATAAAATGAAAGAAAATATAGAAGCTTATTATGAGTTATACGGAGCTGAAAAGAATTAATATATAGAAACCTCTGGATTGTGAACTGACCCCCATAAATTAGATTTTCAGGTCTAATTTATGGGGGTCACATCATTTTCCATTATTATTTATCATTTGAATTTTTATGTCCATAAACAAGATAAAACATTAAAGCTACAAATATAGCTCCGCCTATTATATTTCCTATAGTTACAGGAATAAGATTGCTTATAGCTCCAGATATAGTTATATCTTTACCCACAGGAAACTCGTATAATCCGCTAGCTTTAGATAAAAGTCCTGCAGTAAAATAATACATATTAGCTATGCTATGCTCAAATCCAGATATTATAAAAGCACATATAGGAAACCATATTATAGCCATTTTACCAAATACGTCTCTAGAAATAAATGACCCCCATACAGCTATACAAACAAATATGTTACAAAGAATGCCAGAACATAAAGCTTTGAAAAAAGGTATTGAAGCTTTAGTTGCAGCAACTTTTATAGCGTAGGTACCTAATGCTCCTGAGTTTGCATCAAAAGCACCACTAAAAATTAGAAGTGAGGTGACTATTATTGCACCCAATAGATTTGTAAGATATACAACCATTAGGTTTTTTGCCATAGTTTTCAATGATATTTTCTTTTCTAAAAGCGGCACTGTAAGAAGTACATTTCCAGTAAACAAATCTGTGCCACATAATATGATTAGAATAAGTCCAATAGGAAAGATGCTACCTGATATTAATTTTGATAATCCGTAGTTTGTGATGCTGTGAGAAGTTGCTGCTGCTGCAAAACTACCTAAAGATAAGAAAATTCCAGATAAAAATCCTAAAATTATGGTTTTCTTTAAAGGATAGTTAGCTTTTTTTTCATAGGCTGCTAATACATTATCATAGGTTTCTTGAGGTGTTAGTACAAGTTTTTCCAATTTAATAAACTCCTTTCAAATGTAATAATTTTAAAATATTTCCAATATTAGAATACCACATAATAATTATAAATTTAAAATAAAATTCTTATAATCTATTGTAAATTTTATAAAATAGTGTTATATTTAATTTAGATAAAAAGTGAAACACATAAAAATAAGTTTGTAAAACCTTTTATATAAAGGATTTATCTGTATTAATTAAAAGTTTAAAACTGTATTAAAAATGTCGGCTTTAATAGAATATCATAATAAAAAACATGAGTCAAAGGAAATGATAAAAGTTATAAAATATAAAATAATTTGATTTGTATGTGAAATTATGAACCAGGGAAAAAGGATGGAAAAATTATGGATGGTAGAATTCATTCTATAGAAAGTATGGGGCTTGTTGATGGGCCTGGAATAAGAACAGTAGTATTTTTGAAAGGTTGTGCATTAAGGTGTGCCTACTGCCATAATCCAGATACATGGACCATGGAAGGGGCAACTATAATGTCGCCTGAAGATGTCTATAAAAAGGTATCGAGATTTAAGCCGTATTTTGAAAGCAGCGGCGGTGGTATAACTTTTTCTGGAGGGGATCCTCTTCTTCAACCAGAGTTTTTAATAAAAACTTTGAAGCTGTGTAAAGAAGGCGGAATACATACTACAATAGATACATCAGGATATGGTATTGGAAGGTATGAAGAAATCTTAAAGTATACGGATTTAGTTATGCTTGATATAAAACATGTTAATAAAGAAGGTTATATAAATTTAACAGGCCAAAATGGAGATGAAACATATAAGTTTTTAGAAGCATGCCAAAGATGTGGTACAAAGCTGTGGATAAGGCACGTAGTAGTACCTGGAATTACAGACAGTATAGAGCATCTAGACGCTTTGGTAGATATAATAAAAGGTATAAAAAATGTTGAAAAGGTTGAGCTTCTTCCATATCATACTTTAGCTATGGATAAATATAAAAATTTAGGTATGAAGTATAGCCTTGAAGGAATTGAAGCTATGGATAAGGATAAATGTAGAGAATTAGAGAAATATGTCCTAAATAAACTTTGTTAGTAATGATATAAAATAAATGAACATGGATTAAAAGATAGAATGCTGGGTTATTAAACTCAGCATTTTATCTTTTTGTAAACATTTCATAACGATTTCGTTTTTTTTATGTGGTATAAAGTATATAATAAACATGTTTTATGGAGGGACTAAGATGTTAAAGAGATTTATTTCAATTTGTGCATTAGTTCTTAGCCTCACTATACTATTTGTAGGTTGTGGAAAGGCAGTGAAGGAGGACAAGCAATACGATAGTAATTATAATTTAAATGAAACAGGAAGCGACGATAATAGCAAACCGAATGATAGCGATAATAATGAAGTTAAGAAGGAAAATGATAACAATTCATCAGTGAATATTGCAGAGCAGGACAAAAAAAATAATGAATTTTTAAAGGAAAAATTAGATAATACCGAGAGAAGTTGGTGGTATACACCGAAAAAAAATGGGGAAATTCCATTAGGGCCAAAAGAAGGTATGGAATATAATAAGTTATACAATGGATATTACTTAGGAGATACCTCGGAAAAAAATATATATCTTACTTTTGATGAAGGATACGAGAATGGTTATACACCTAGAATATTAGATGTACTAAAAAAGGAAAATGTAAAAGCTGCATTCTTTGTTACATCTCCTTATATAAAAGAACATCCAGAGCTTGTTAGAAGAATGTTAGATGAGGGGCATGTAGTCGGGAATCATTCTGCAACACATCCCTCTATGGCTCAAAAAGCTACCCAAGGAAGAGAAGTTTTTAATAAAGAAATTCTTGATGTAGAAAAGGAGTTTAAGAAGGCAACAGGTCGAGATATAGATAAATTTTTTAGGCCTCCTATGGGGATATTCAGCGAAACATCTATGAGTTATACTAATTTATTAGGGTACAAGTCTATATACTGGAGTTTTGCATATGGAGACTATGACGAAAATAAACAGCCAGATCCTATAGAAGCTAAGAATTTAATAATTGAAAGAACTCATGATGGGGGAATATATCTGCTTCATGCTATGTCAAAAACTAACACAGACATATTAGAGGAGCTTATAAAATATTGGAAATCACAAGGTTTTAAATTTAAAAGTTTATATGAATTATAAAAAGGGGCTTTGCATAACTTTTTAGTTTGCAAAGCCCTTATACTATTTCATCATTTGAGTAAAGTAATGTGGAGGTATAAAACCTTTTTTTATACCTTCTATTACGGTTAAGTAAGTTGCAGTAGTATCAAAACGAGCGTCATGATAATTTCCGCTTCCTTTGAAAAGTTCGTTACTCTTTAAGGCTATAGTTTCTTCCTTTATATTAAGGAAAGCTATTACTTCTTGAAGTTTTGGATTCTTTATATCTCTTCTAGAATTTAAAAATCTGCATATAGGTTTGTAGTAGTTCATAGTGCAGAAGGACTTTTTTGGATAAAAGCTTTCGCCAAGACTATCTAGTTCATGGGTTAAAAATTTTATGTCAAAGGCTACATTATGCCCTATAATAACATCTGCATTTTTAAAATCATTTATAAATTGATGACATAAATCTTCAAAGTATAATCCTTCGCTTAATTCATAAAGCTTTTCTAAAGAAAAACCATGGACTTCTTCAGCGCCAGGAGACATATCTTCTACAGTAAAGAAAAAGTTTTTTCCTTCTGTTTTAGCTGGCTTAAACGAAGTATCAACAGTTATATAACTTATTTGACATATACTGCCTCGTTCTGGTTTTATATCTGTAGTTTCTGTATCAAAAAAAAGTAAAATCATTATATTCTCCTTAGATTATCAAGTATTTAAAAATAGTATATACTAAATTATTATATATTAAATTTGAAATAAATAAAGGATATTTAGTATATTATAAGTTACGTATAGATATTTCACCACATAAAATATTTTTAGTAGATCCATCTGAAAGCTCAACTATAAGCTCACCATTATCATTAATATCTTTAGCTTTAGCAGTAAAAGACTCTCTAGTACTTATACAGTTTAATGTTTTGTTTAAGACTAAAGAATTTTCACGGCATATTTGTAATGATTCTTTTAAAGAACCTGAATTTACAAAGTCTATATAAAGTCTTTCAAATATATTAAGTATTTCTGATAAAAGAACCTTTCTGTCAATGATCTCATTAGTTTCTATTAATAAAGATGTAGCAATCTCTCTTAAATCTTCAGGAATTTCGCTTTTCAATGTATTCACATTTATACCGATACCCATTACAGCATAGTTTATTTGGTTTAGCTCACCGCTTATTTCAGTAAGGATACCACTAACTTTTCTATTGTTTATAAATATATCGTTCGGCCACTTTATTGCAGAGCCAATATTAAGAGAAGATAAAGCCTTCCAGACAGCTGCTCCTCCTACTAATGTAAGTTTGGATATATCGAGAGGGCTTAAATTAGGCCTTAAAATTATTGAAAAATAAAGACCTTTTCCTTTTGGAGAAAACCAAGAACGACCGAGTCTTCCTCGTCCATTTGACTGCTCCTCACATATAACAACAGTGCCATTTGGAGATCCTTTCTTTGCAAGGTCTTTAGCTTTAGTGTTAGTTGAATCTATTGAATTAAAATGTATGTAATTTCTGCCTATAAATGAAGTTGAAAGAAATTTTTCTACCTCGTTAAAGGTTAGAATATCAGGACACTTAGTAAGCCTATATCCCAATTTGGTAGAAGAGTCAAATTCATAACCTTCCTTTTTTAATGAAGAAATATATTTCCATATAGAAGTCCGGCTCACACCTAAAATTCTGCTTAGGTCTTCTCCGGAAGTATAACTATCTATATTATTTTTTAATATTTTAAGCACTTCATTTTTCAAAGTATATCCTCCTTTATAAGAACTAAATATAGATTAAATAGAGAGTCTTTATAAAAATTATACTACGTAACTTTAATTACTTCTACTAATAAGTATATTATGCATATTATATAAGGTAGAGATATATAATTTACCCCAAAAAAAATTTCAAGGGAAGGCTTATTTAATGAGAAGGAGGATGTGACTTGAAAAAGACGTATGTTTTAGATACCAATGTATTATTATATTCACCAGGAACTATTATGTCCTTTGAGGATAATGATGTTGTAATTCCTGAAGTGGTATTAGAAGAACTAGATAAATTTAAAAAAGATAAAAGTGATTTGGGGGCAAATGCTAGACACTCAGCGAGGATTATAGATGAATTTAGAAAGAGAGGAAAGCTAAATCAAGGAGTTGCTTTGCCAAGCGGAGGTATGTTAAGGGTTGAGATGAATAACTATGATGTTAAAATACCATCATCATGGGATATAAACAAACCTGATAATAGAATAATTCAAGTATGTAAAGGACTTGAGAGAAGAGGCGAAGATGTATATCTTATCACAAAGGATGTTATTGAAAGAATAAAAGCAGATGTGATGAATATAAACGTAGAGGATTTTTACGAAGTAGAAGTTCCAGAGAGTGATGAACAGTATACTGGAAGGATAGAAGTATTTACTTCACCTAATAATATAGATGAATTTTATAAAAATAAAATTTTAGATAAAGATGAAGTAATATCTTACAACAAAGAAAAGGATAAATATGAAATACCAGAGTTGGAAATAAATCAATTTTTAATAATAAAAGCTACAGATAATCTAAAAAAGACAGCCATTGGAAGATATGATGGGAGAAAAATTGTACCTATATATTTTAAGGATATGACTTTGTTTGGAGTATCAGCACGAAATGTTGGGCAAAAGTTTATGACAGAGTGTCTTTGTACAAGTGCAGTTAAAGCACCACTAGTTATAATAAAAGGCCCTGCAGGCACCGCAAAAACATTGTTTTCTTTAGCGGCAGGATTAAATAGAATTTTAGAGGTAAGTAGAAAAGAATACAGGAGGATTTTAGTATGTAGGCCTACTGTGACTATGGATGAAGAAATAGGATTTTTACCTGGAACAGAGCAGGAAAAAATTTCTCCATTTATGAGACCAATATATGATAATCTTCAAATTTTGGTTGATTCTGATGATAATGAGAGATATAAAAATGAGGCTGAACTAGAAGATAAAGTGAAAGAAATATTTGATAGGAATATAATAACAACTGAGGCTGTGGCTTATTTGAGGGGAAGGTCTATTGCAAAAACATACATTATAATTGATGAAGCCCAAAATTTAAGTCCTAAACAGATTAAGGCAATAATTACAAGAGTTGGGGAGGGATCTAAGCTTATTCTTATAGGAGACCCTGAACAGATAGACCAGCCATTTTTAGATTCTAGATCTAATGGCTTATGTTATGCTTCAGAAAAAATGAAAGGAAGTCCTTTGTGCTATCAAGTAACACTAAATTACGATGAGTGTGAAAGGTCACCGTTAGCCTATGAAGGAGCCATAAGACTATAAAATAAATATCATTTAAGATAATATTTATAAAAATTTAATCCTATTACAATTGAAATTGTCGCTTTAATTATATTATAATTAAACTTGTTGTGTAAATTCACTTTATAATAAGATGTAATAAAATTTTAATCAATTTAATTAAAATTTATTATAGAATAAACGTTGACTAATAGTTAATTATTAGGAAGGAACGAATTAGATGAAAAAATATGAAAATATTAAAAGGCCTAGTCCTAACAAAACTAGGAGAAAAAAGAAGAGAAAAAAGAAGAAAAAAACAAATTTTAAGCTGATTTTTGGATTTATAGCTTTTGAAATTGTTTTCAGCCTCCTTACTGGTCCATTCATGTTATATTACGGTCCTTTTAAGAATGTAAAAACAACCGTTGTTGGATCTGCAATGACAACTATGAATCATCAGTATATAGCTACATTATTTTTATCAGACGAAAAGATAAAAGAAATCCTTAATGGTCAAGAAATAGAGGAAGTTAATTACAACTCTACAGTATCTGAAGTTAAACTTCCAACTGTTAAAGATGAAACTATAGAGAGATATGATATAAGTACAGGAAAATTTACAGGTTATATGCTTGTTGTAAAAGATCCTACAAGAATGAAGGTTGGATATACTGCGAAACTTGGAAAAGAAGGACAGCTTACATCTGAAATAGCTAGAGCCAATAAAGCTGTAGCAGCTATAAACGGAGGAGGATTTCCAGATGCATCTCAAAACTACACTGGTACTGGTGCTGTTCCTACAGGAGTTATAATATCAAATGGTGAGGTTGTTTATAAAGAGCCTGGTAGTGAGAATTCAGAACTTGATGTAATGGCATTTACTGGCAAAGGTGAGATGATAGTTGGAAAGCATACTCTAGCGGAGTTAAAAAAATTGAATGTAAAGGAAGCACTTACTTTTGGACCAACCCTTGTATCTGGAGGTAAAGGTACTATAAAATCTGGTGATGGCGGATGGGGTATAGCACCTAGGACTGCAATTGGTCAGAGAGCAGATGGTGCTATACTTTTAGTTGTAATAGATGGAAGAAGAGTCACAAGTCTTGGAGCAACTTTAAAAGACGTTCAAAATATAATGTTAGAAAATGGTGCTGTAAATGCAATCAACTTAGATGGAGGTTCATCTTCAACGATGTTTTATAATGATGAGGTTATAAACAATCCTCCAAACAGTTTAGGAGAAAGAGCTGTACCGTCTATAGTATACGTAAAATAGGACTAAGGGAGAGAAGAACCATGAGAAAAAATGTTAAGAGAATTATTATATGGATATTAATATCTTTGGTTGCTCAAGTATCAGTGCTATTTTATGCTGAAAATTTCATTTTTACTGATGCAGCAAGTAAAGCAAAATTTAAAAAGGTAGAAGAAAAGAAAGAAAAGATTGCAGATATAGCGATAAATATTCCTGAAGATGCAAAATATGTGAGTATGAGCTACAATGGAAAATATTTATCATACCTTCAAGACAATGTTATGACTATAATAACCACTATGGATGGTACGAAGAAGACATTAGAGTGTGAAGGAAAAGAGCCCTATTACAAATGGCTGAATGATAGAAATAGAATGATAATAGGAGAACAAAAGGGCGGCGGAAACATAGCCTTATCTTATTATGATGTAAGCAGAGATGAAAAAGAAAAGTATAATGAAATCTCTACAGGAGATTCTAAGGCTAAACTTACTGATATAGAAGCATCAACTCTTACTCAAGTTACTTACGCAAAGATTACATTTAGTCAAACAAGAAGCAGCATATATAGAATAGGAATAAATAATGATTTGACAAGAATGAGACTTAAAACTTCAAGAATAGGTGATTATATAACTTTAAATAGAGAGGATATACTTCTATATCAAGATAGTATTAATGGAACTTTATATTTAAATGAAGGAAAGACTTTAAGTGTGAAAGGTCAATCAGGAAAATCAACTATTTTAGGAATAGACAGCGAAGATAATATATACATAGGCTACGGTAATGATGAAAAGGTAAAGACTATATATTGTGGTAATATAAAGGAAAATACGGCTTCTTGGAAAAAATATGATTTAGAAGAATTGACATCACCTAAGTATATCAATATATCTAAAGACGGTGATGTATTTGTAAATGACAATTTAAAGGGAAAAATCATTAATTTAAAAAATAATAATGCAGTAACTTATGAAGGAACCTTCTTAGATTTCTATAAAAATGCAGCAGCAACTATAAATGAAGGAAAGCTAAAACATGTAGAACTGAAATAGTATATAAGGATTAAGACCTTTTGGTTTTAATCCTTTTTCATTACAAAAATTAATGATATAATTATAAAATAGTATTAAAGGAGGAGAAAATAAAATGTTCGGGAATTTTAGTTTAATAGATACAATATGTATGATTCCAGGAATGCTGATAGGTTTTACATTTCATGAATATGCTCACGCAAAAGTTGCTGATATGCTAGGGGATAAAACACCTAGATTTCAGGGAAGACTTACTTTAAATCCAGTTGTCCATATAGACTTAATAGGATTTGTTTTGATGATATTCGCTAAGATCGGATGGGCAAAACCAGTTGAGACTAATCCAAGGGCATTTAAGAATTATTATAAAGATGATTTGAAAGTAACATTAGCAGGACCCTTGGCAAATTTGGCAGTAGCTGTGATTTTTTCATTAATTTTAGGTTTGTTCTACAGATTTGGCGGAGAAATTGAGTCAGCATCATTATATACAATAGTCAATACTGTGTTTTATTATACAATATACTTAAATGTAATGATGTTTATTTTTAATCTGCTTCCATTACCAAGCTTTGACGGAGGAAGTGTTATAAGGGACTTGTTACCTAACTTCTATTACAAATATTATAATAGATATTATGAATATAGATATATCATTGTAGCGATAATACTTTTAACTCCGATAATAAGGATAATAAGAATACCAATAGAGAGATTAACAAATATACTTTTGATGTTAGCATTAAAAATAGGAATGTTTTAGAAATATGCATATATAGGAGGACAAAATGAGATTAAGAAAGAAATGGTGGGCAAGACCGATGCTAGAAGAAAGCCCCTTGGTTATAATTAACCCAAAAGAAAAGAAGGGAAAATGGAGTGAAGAATTCAAAAATTCTAATCCGATATACTTGGAATTAGGATGTGGAAGAGGAAGATTTATATCAACTCATGGAGAAAATAATCCTAGCATAAATTATATAGCAATAGATATAAAAGATGAGGTTCTTATATATACACTAAAAAATGTACAGGAGAAAGAAATAGAAAATGTAAGAATTATACCTTTAGAAATAGCATTTATAGAGGATGTATTTGATAAAGACGAAATAGGAAGGATATATATAAATTTTTGCAATCCATGGCCTAAAAAGAGTCATAATAAAAGAAGGCTTACACATACAACTTTTCTGGAAAGATATAAAAAATTTATAAAACCAGATACGGAAGTTTGGTTTAAAACTGACGATAAAGAACTATTTGAAGCATCTTTAGAATATTTTCCACAAAGTGGCTTTGAAATTTTATTTTCAACTTAAGACTTACATAATTCGGATTTTAAAGAAAATGTTATGACGGAATATGAAGAGAAGTTTACTAAATTGGGAATGAAGACCATGTGTCTTATAGCAAAATTAAAATAATAAAAATAAGACTTGGAGGATAAAATCCCCCCAAGTCCTATTTATTAACTTTCAAATTTTATTTCTAAATCTTTTTTAAAAATTTCTGCAAATTTATCTTTATTAAGCATAGCTTTTTCTATTTCTAAAGAAGGATCTTTTAGTCCGGATAAGAATATAGTGACTTTTTTATCATCTATAGAACAGCGGTTTATTTTCACAATGCCCATCATGTTTTGATCTAATGCTTCAGATATTCTCAAAAGAAGCGAAAGTTTATCTATAACCTCTATATCCATTCTATTTATTATACTTGTAAATGCCATAGTATTCATTTGAGCGCTTATGCTTCTATGACAATAAGCTATAGATGCAGCCATTATAAGCTCCTTGTGGCTAAGTCCATTTATAGGTGAATTCAATATTATATAAAAAGAATGCTTATGATGGTCATAGTATCTGATACTTATGCCGGAATCATGTAATAAGCAAGCTACCTTTAATATCTTATCATAAGAATCATCTAATTCAAGCATAGGAGTTAACTCTTCAAATAATGTACGTGTTGAGTTATAAACATTATAAGCGTGATTCCTGTCTAAATTATGGTCACATATTATTGCCTCTAAAGAGAAATCTAATATATCCTTATGAGGACCTATATTATCATTTATATATTTGCATAGAATACCTTCGCGTAAACCTCTACCGCTGACAGTAATATCCTTAATATTAGCCACAGAAACAAGAGTATTAAGGATAGCAGTTGAAGCAACTATTATATCAGCTCTATCTTTTGAAATACCATCTACTTTTAAACGTTGTTTTAAATTTTTGCTTTTAAGAATATTAAACATTTGGGTAAGATCCATATCAGAAAAACTATAACCACTTGATACATCCAAAGGGTATCTTTTCCTTTTCCTATCCATACGTCCAAGATTTCGAGCAGCGCCTCCAATGGCGATTAAGGAATCTATATTTTCTTCTTGAAGCCAAGGAATCTTCTTAAACTCTTCTAATAAAAAGGCATTTAACTCGTCTTCTTTTGTAGGGATTATTATATCATTCAATCCGTATCTATGTGTTAAATTTATTGAACCAAAAGGTAAGCATGTGCATTTATATATCTGATTATCTTTTAGTAAGGATAATTCAGTGCTAGAACCGCCTATATCTATTACAAGAGATCTTTTAGTGTAGAAACTACTTAAGACAGCAACTCCATCTAAATAGGCTTCTTCTTCCCCTTTTAAAAGGCGAATATCAAGGTTTACAGCTTTCTTTATTCTGCCTAGCACATCTTCTTTGTTAGAAGCTTTTCTAATAGCTTCTGTGGCAACTATTATTATATCTACAGTCTCCATATAGATACATAAATTTTTAAAATTTTTAAGAGTATCTATGGTTGCATTTATCTTGTTTTCAGATATGAAACCATCAACCTCTACATCCATTCCAAGCCTTAAAGATTCTTTTACATCGTTTATTACTTTATAACCACCGTTCTTTTGAATTTCAGCAATTATTAATCTAACTGAATTAGAACCAATGTCTATTATACCTAAATGCATATTACAGATATCTCCTTATAAATAAAATTACAACATAACACTATCTTATTTTATAAGGAAGGATTTTGCAATATCTTAAGAGAAAATATAGGAATAATTTAAGCTTATATTGTTAAGTGAAAGATTCTATGATATAATTTTTAAAAATAATTCTGTGAATTTTAATTTTTATGATATTATAGTCTCTTAAATTTATTTAAGAGACATTTTTTGTATAATAAAGATTGTGAAATTGGAGGGTAGAATGAATTATAAGGTTATATTGGCTGCATCTATAGATGAATTAATAAATTTAGGACAAGATTATATCAAAGAATTAATAGAAATACCAAGAGATAAGGCCTTTGGTGATTATTCATTTCCATGCTATAAAGTGATAAATAAAATTGGAAAGTCTCCAGCTTTAATTGCCAAGGAAATAAAGTCTGGATTTAGAAATGAATTTTTTGAAAAAATAGAGATCTCTGGAGGGTATTTAAATTTTTATATAAATAAAAATATATTGATGAATGCTATTATAGATAATATTTTATCAGAAGGAGAGTTATATGGAACATCTAATGAAGGGATAGGGAAGAAAGTATATATTAATCAGTTTTTATCTAAAGCAACAAAAGAATCTAAGGAAAATTATTTTTTTTCGGAAATAATCAAAAATTCTTTATGCAATATATTTAAATCACAAGGGTATGAAGTTAATAGCGAAAATTTTTTAGAGAACTGTAAATCCAGTGCAAGCTGCCGTTATAATGAGAACTGTGATAACATTATGGAATCTTTAGATAAGGCAAAAAACAATTTACTCAATAAAAGAACAGAGAATATAGCTGAGGAAATCATTAAGAGAAAAGATGTAAAGAATATAAACTGCACAAAAGTTATTGATCTTAGAGACTACAATATGTCTCCATTTATAATTAAAAATATTTCTGATGAATTATCTTTAGAAGCCATAATGCTATCAAAACTCCTTTATGAAAAAGAAATTCTTAATTTTGATAAGTGTGTAATCATTGGAAGAAAAGATGACAATATCTATTTTAAGAAGTTGTGCAAGGCTTTAAATATTATAAAAATGGAATTGGGCAAGGCTTCTTTAGAGTATGCAAGTTTAGGAATTGTAAAGTTTGAAAATGGAATAGATTACAAATTATTAAAAGGAAAGATTATATTTTCTTGTATGAAAGATTCTAGAGAAAAAAACAAGGTGATTTTGTGGAACAATATCATGAATTTTAATTATGAAAGTCATCTTTGTGTAGAAGAGGTTTATATAAAAGGAATTAAAGTTTTGAGAGAGTCAAAACAAATAAATTTCAGTACTCAGATTCCAAATTCTATAGATATGTACTCACGTGAATTGATTGAAATTTTAGGTGAATTTAATAAAGAAATTTTATATGCTTTAGACACTCTAGAACCATATATAATAGTAAGATATGTTATAGATTTTGCAAAGGCATTTAATAAGTTTTATAGTTTTAATGTATCCTTAGAAGGAGAGGAAGTATTATGTGAACCTCATGTAATAAAAATTATTAAAGCTAGTACAATAGTGCTGGAAAATGCAATGAAGCTCATAGGAGTACAAACTATTGAAGAAATATGATATAGTTATAGGTAGATTATGTGCGGAGAAGGATTATGATAGATAGAAATTATATAAATCAATTAGAAATAGACAATAGAATAATAGAAAAATACTCATTAAATAAAATTCTTTATTTTGATATAGAGGTAACTTCTTTAAATAGTAAAATAGGCTATATATGGTCTATTGCCTTAGGATATATCGAGGGAAATGAATTTTTCATCCAACAGTTTTTATGTGAAGATTTGAATGAGGAGAAAGAGCTTATTGAAAAAGCAGCATCATTTCTAAAAAAATATGAGGCTTGGGCAACTTTTAATGGTAAGTCTCTAGATGAACCTTATATTTTTGAAAAATGTAGTAAATATGGTATAGAAATTGAGCCGAAGGAAATCACTTATGATCTTTATAGGATGCTTACACCATATTCGAAATCTATAGGACTAGAAGAGTGCAGTCTTAAAGCTTTTGAAAAATACATTGGAATAGAAAGAAAAGATCATATAAATGGAGAGGCAAGTAAAGATCAGTACAATATTTATTTAAAAAATAAAGATGAGAATATTTTAGAAAGTATATTGCTTCATAATTGCGAAGATGTTTTAAGTTTGCCATATCTTTTTAAAATAAAAGACCATATAGAAAAAAATCATATATCTAGGAGTGACCTTTTAAGCCAAGGTCAAAAATTTAAAATTACTAACTTAATGAAAAAGAATGGATTGAATTTTAAACTGGATTATTCTAATATATCAAAAAGATGCGCAAAACGAATAATATATTCTTTAAATAAAAATAATTTAAGTAAAGAAGAAATAACAACAATAATAAAAGAAAGCTATTAAAAAACATGTGCAAAACAAAATTTGCTTTGCACATGTTTTTTTTATTTTTTCTCTATTGTATTTAAAACAGCCTTATGACAGTTAGCACAATCTTTGGATGAACAGCAGTTACAACTGCCATTTTTTTTAGACTTTAAGTTCTTATATAATATGAATATAGATAATAGTAGCAGTAAACCAGCTATAATAAATTCCATTATATCAACACCTCCTGCACCTATAATATGTTTATTAAAAATCCACCTACGTTATATACTAAGAATGATACAATCCATGCTAATACAAGTTGATAAAATATTGAAAAATACATCATTTTTTTCCCAAATTCTTTTTTCATTGTAGCGATTACTGCTATACAAGGAGTATAAATTAATACAAATACCATAAAAGCATAAGCTGACAACTGATTAAAGAATAAAGGAAGAACTTCATGACTTCCAACAAAAACAACTTCCATAGTTGAAACTACAGATTCTTTTGCTACTAAACCAGTAAGGATAGCCACAGATGATTGCCAGTTGCCGAAACCTAATGGTTTAAATATCGGTGCTATAATTCCTCCAAGAGAAGCTAAAAATCCACTAGATACATCTTCTACATAACCATTAAAACTCATGTGTGACAATACCCATATGATTATGGACATAGCAAAAATTATAGTTCCAGCTTTCTTTAAGAATCCTTTTCCTTTGTCCCATGTTAATGTTGTTATGCTTTTAATATCAGGAAGCTTGTACTCAGGAAGTTCAACTATGAATGGTTCCTCATCTTTTTTAAATATTGTATTTCTAAATAAAAGTCCTATTCCTATTGCTAGTAATACACCTAAAAGATATAGGGATATTACAACTAAGTCACTTTTATTTGGAAAGAAAGCAGTTGCAAACAATATATATACAGGAAGTCTTGCGTTACATGACATAAGAGGAGCTAAAAGAGCTGCCATCTTTCTATCTTTTTCACTTTCCAAAGTTCTAGCTGACATTATAGCAGGAACGGAACATCCGAATCCAACTATAAAAGGGATAAAGGCTTTTCCAGAGAGACCTATTTTCCTCATTATTTTATCCATAAGAAAAGCTATTCTCGCCATGTATCCACTATCTTCTAAGAAAGAAATACAGAAGAAAAGAGTAAAGATTATAGGAACGAACACTATAACTCCACCAACTCCTCCAATTATTCCATCTACGACCAAGGATGAAAACCAAGGGCTTGAATTAGATAAAAGACCTTCTACAAATGGGGAAAGAGTCTCTCCTACGAATCCATCTAAAGCATCAGAAAGTGGTTGGCCAATCCATGAAAAAGTAAGTTTAAACATTAAAAACATAAGTCCTAGAAATATAGGATAAGCTAACCACTTATTTAAAAAATATTTATCAATCTTATCTGATGAAGATTTACTTATTTTTTTATTGTCTTTTAATGTGCTATTAAGAATTATATTGTCTATAAATCTATAAGCCGTTTCCTCGTCTTGGAAATTATAGTCATTATCAATTGAAGGGGATAGGAAGGTCTTTTTTTCTAAAAAACCCTTAACTTCATCAATACCTGATTTTTTGCTTGCAACAATAGATATTACATCTACATTAAGATTTTTACCTAAAGAGTTTGTATCTATTTTCAAACCTTTCTTTTCTGCCACATCCATCATATTAAGCACTAATACCATAGGAACATTAAATTGTTTTAGCTGAGTAGTTAAATATAAATTTCTGCTCAAATTGGAAGCATCTACTATATTAACTATCAAATCAACTTGTCCAGATTCCAAAAATTCTTTAGATACTTTTTCCTCATTAGAGAAAGTATCCATAGCATATATACCAGGAAGGTCTACTATTTTTATTTCATCATTTAAATAACCTTCTTTTTTTTCAACAGTTACACCTGCCCAGTTTCCAACATACTGCTTAGAACCTGTAAGTGCATTGAATAAAGTAGTTTTTCCAACGTTAGGATTACCTAGCAAAGCAATTGTAAGCATATATATCCTCCTTAACATTAGATACCAAGATGTTTTTTGCATCCTTCTTTCTAAGTGCTATATCAAAACCTCTTATAGAAATCAGTATGGGGTCTCCTAAAGGGGCTTTTCCCTTAAACGTAATTTCTGTTCCTTTTATACAACCTAAAGCTAATAATCTCTTGTTTAGCTTTGAGGATCCAACTATATCTTCTACAAAAACTTTATCTCCATATTTTAAATCATTAATGCACATCATTACCACCTCGTACTGAAAATCATTATCATTTATATTATTATAATATCACTTGTATAGTTATTTGTCAATAATGTGAAATATAATGACAATAAAATTTTTGTATAGGATGAGTGTGTCATAGATAAAGACAATTCACAATTTTGTTATGGAAAACAACACCACATTATGCTATAATTGTGTCGTAAATAATGAGTTATATTGTAGTTGAAATATAGCGGAATTGATTTTGTGAGAAAGAGTGATGACAGTGATAATTAGAGATAACACTATTGAAGTAGGAGAGTTTAGCGAAGAAGATATACTGTCAGTAGAAGATGATATATATGTATATAAGAAAGCGCTATATTTTGATTTAGAACATTATGTATATAAGCATCCTATATGCATAGGAGTTTTTGGATGTGCATATTATGATGAAGAGGAAAATTCTTTAAAGGTTATTCAATATATGCTTGAAAGTAAAAGGGAAATAAAGGATATTTTAATAATGGCAGTTAAGTATTTTACTTATGCAAAAGAGGTATTAAATAAAGAATATATCGTTACATTTTCTGGGAATAATGATTTTTTTGTTATCAATTATTTGCTAGAAAAGTATCATTTAAAATTTGATTTTAAAAGTTCTTTTAAAGATCTGGATCTTCAGAAGGCATTTGAAAAAAAGACAAAGGAAAACATAGGTCTTAAGGCTCTTGAAAAGAAAATTGGAATAGAGCGCGAAGGTGAGCTGATAAGCGGATCTACTTTGGCTAAAACTTTTGCAAAAGTTGTTAAAGATAAAGACTACATAAATAGAATGCCAGAAGAAAAAATAGAAAAGATACTTCTATATAATGAACAGGATGTAGTTAATTTATTCCATATACTTACAAAGTGGAATACAATGGATCATGAAGAAAAAGAAGATGAAAAATCATAAGCTAAGGGAGAATTTAAAAGTGTTAAATTCTCCCTTAGCTTAATTTTTTATTCTTTGGTTATATTTTTACCATCGCTTTTGAGTACTATTGTACCGAGTTCATCAGTTCTGTAGAAACTTATCTTTCTATCCTTCATAGCTTTTATGATTTCCTTATGAGGGTGACCATAGTCATTATTTTTACCAAGGGAAGCCACTGCTATTTTAGGGTTTACTTTGTCTAGAAATTCTTTAGATGATGATGTTGAGCTTCCGTGATGTCCAAGTTTTAGGACATCTGCTTTGATATCATACTTTTTCTGAAGAATTTCTTTCTCAGATAATTTTTCTGCATCACCAGTAAATAAGAAGGAAGTATCCTTATAAGTTACTTTAATTACTGCGGAATAATTGTTTACATTTTCATAATCACTACTGTTTGGGGCTATCATCTCTACAGATATGTCAGAATCCATGTCTAGGGAAACCCCTGCTTTTGCAACATTTATCTTATGATTTTTCTTTTTTAAATCTTCAACCATGGTTTGGAATATTTTGGTTGAAGCCTGCTTTTTAGGTGCATAAAATTCCCCGATTTCGAAGTTTTTTATAATTTCAGGCATACCGCCAATATGATCTTCATGAGGGTGTGTCGCAACAACATAGTCTAATTTAGTTAGATTAATACCTTTAAGATATTTTAAAAGGTCATTGCTGCTGCTTCTAGGACCAGCATCGATTAATAAATTCTTGTCTTTAAACTGAACAAGTATAGAGTCTCCTTGTCCAACATCAATGAAATGAACCTTTAATTCGTTACCAGTAGATATTGGTGCCTTTTTAGAACTGCTTTCACTACTGCATGCCGCAAAAGATAGTGAAAGTATCACTACAAGTACAAGTATAATTTTTTTTAGTATCTTATTTTGCAATTTACTACTCCTTTCATAGTTGGTTCAAAATAATTATAACAAAAATGATTTTGTTGTAAAAGCGAATAGAATTTAAAAGTAAGCTATAAAAATTATTGCCATTTGTGATATAATTAAAATTAATTTAAGATAAGCACAAGGGAAGGGATTATATGAGGACTATAATTGGAGGACTAATTTTTGGTATTTATATGCTTTTATTTTATTTAAATACTATAGGATATAACAGGGTTAAAGCTAAGGGAACCCAAGAAGACGTAGATAAATTTATGTTTAAAATAGGAAAACGTTGGGCTAGAAATACCTTGAAGATTACAGGAACTACTGTAGAAATTCATGGAGAAGAAAACGTAGTTGATGGGCCATGTCTTTTTGTTTCAAATCATCAAAGTTATATGGATATACCTATAATAGTTTCAATAGCTAAAAGCCATTTGGGATTTGTCGCAAAAAAGGAATTAGCTGAAGTACCTCTATTCGGAATTTGGATTAAAAGAACTAGAAGTTTGTTTTTGGATAGAGAGAATACGAGAGAAGCCATAAAGGTAATTCTTGAAGGAGTAAATTATCTAAAAGAGGGTCATTCTTTATGCATATTTCCGGAGGGAACGAGAAGTAAAAGTAATAATGTAGGATCATTTAAAAAGGGAAGCTTAAAGCTTGCGTTAAAATCTGGAGTTCCAATAGTACCAGTTACAATTGATGGAGCATATAAAATTTTAGAAGAAAATAATAGGTTAAGAAAAGCTCATGTTATAGTTACAGTAGATAAACCTATTTATACAGAAGGAATGACAAAAGAAGAGCAAAATGACCTTATAGATGAAATAAAAAGCAAGATAGTTAAAAATCTAGAACAAAATAATAAATAGCATACAAGATTGAAAGCCTGACAAAATTAAATTTTATGTCAGGCTTTTATCCTAAGTATTACTCTGCATCATGATAATTATTCTGCATCACGGTATTTGTCTTTGGCAAAGAAGGATATTGAATACAATCCAGCTAGCCCTACTAGAGCATAAATTACTCTTGAAACAGCGCTCATAGTTCCAAATAAAGTGTCTACAAGATTGAATTGGAAAAATCCAACTAAACCCCAGTTTACTGCACCTATTATAACTAATAAAAGTGCTATGATATCAAAAGTTTTCATTAAAATACATCTCCTTTATATTTAAGTTTATGGTTAGTATTTTCATTAAAGAGAATTTTATGTATAAAAAGCTAAATTATATTTTAAAAGCAATAATTTTATTTGCGGGAGAAATATTATATAATAAAGTAGGGGGGGAAACTATGAAAAAAATTTTATTAATAATTTTGTGTATTTTTGCGGTTACTATTTTAGGATGTAACCTTAAAAAAGAATCTAATGTGAGTCAGGAGGAATCTAAAGTGAACAAAGAAGAAATTCCTGTGGTAAAACAAGAAACAGAGGAAAAGAAAGAAGTTAAGAAAAGTAGCTTTAACATTATAAAACCTGAACTTTATACAGAGAATATAAAGTCTATGATAGACAATATGAAGGACAAAAGGGGATTTACAGAATACGCCAATGATGGTGAGCATTATATAATAATTTTTTCAGGTCAGAAAAATACTGGAGGATTTAGTATTGAGGTGTTAGAAGCTTATGATAAAGGAGAAAGTGCATATATAGTCATAAAAGAAAGTGGACCTGGTCCGAATGATCAGGTAACTCAGGCGTTAACTTATCCAACTATCGTTGTAAAGGTTACAAAGGCTTTTAAAAATATCGATGTATCTACAGACGATGGAGAAAAATTCCAACAGCTTGAAACAGGTGAGAAATATTAGTAATATAAAAAAGAGACCATTCAAGTGGTCTCTTTTTTATAGAAATATGCTTACAATTGAACGTTTCTGTCAACCGGTTGTGATAGTGATATAAAAGTGTTGGTCCTTTGAATACCAACGATGTTGTTTATTCTATTCATAAGTAAATCTTGAAGATCTGTTATGTTTCTGCATATAACTTTAGCAAAAATGGAATAATCTCCTGTTGTATAATGAAGTTCTACAACTTCTTTGATTTTTTCCATTTCAGTTATGACATTTGAGAATGAAGAAGATTTGTCAACATATATACCAACAAAACAGCATACATCATAACCTAATTTAGGCATATCTAAAAGTATTTTGGTACCTTTGATAATGCCTAAATCCTCCATTTTTTTCATTCTTACATGTATAGTTCCACCACTAACATGACATATTCTAGCTATTTCTAAATAAGGTGTTCTAGAATCCTTGATTAATATGTCAAGAATTTGTAAATCCAAATCATCTAATTGTGAAGTTGAAATAAAAGACACAAAATCACCCCATAAAATTATTTATATTGTTGTTATTACTCATTTTTTATTATATCAGAAAACAGAGTAACTTATCAAAAAAAAAAAATATTTTTGATAAATTTAAGTTAAATGAATTATTTTTTACTTATTTTAGGTGATGGAATATTAAAATATTAAAACAATGGCTTTGAAATATTTACTACAGCACTCTTTTGCTATACAATATATATTAGCATCTATAAGGAGGAATTGAAATATGTGGAAACAGATTGGTATATTATTGTTATTTTCAATACTTATAATAATGGTATATAACATCTTAAAGATTTTTGTATTAGAAAAAGTAAAGATCTCTAGATGGATAGTTTTAGCTATATCTATCATAGGACTAATATTTCCAGCTATACCTTCAATAGGCTTTACAGGAAATATAGCTATTTTTACTAAATCTGCTGTTTTTGTTGTATTTTTCATGTGGTTCTTTGACATAACTAGAGGAGACATAGGGGATTACAAACAGAAAAAAGAATCAGCAAAGAATAAGGTAGTAATAAAACCAAAGGCTAAGCCAAATAGAGTTAAAAATCAACACGACGAAAAGAAATAGAAAAATCAGCTTATTTAGCTGATTTTTCTATTTTTAAAAATATAGGAGACGAAAATGCTATTTTATCATTAGCTTGATATATTTTTATAACGTACCATTTTTCTTCACAAGAAGCTGTGAGACTAAGAAGATAAGAGATATTTTTCTCAGGAGGGAAATCCTGAGTGCGTATTACTTTTCCACCAGAAGTGATTACTTCTATTTTATCTATGAGATTTTCTGAATCATGAGCCCATATGTTAAAATTTAATTTTTTTCCTTCTTTAATTTTTATAGTACTTCCCATAAAAGTTTTATTTATAGAAAATAATAATTTTAATGTTCTTGACTCCGTTGAGTAGGTCCTTCGATATTTTAACGCATCTAAAAGAGCAGGAATTGATTTTTCTTTGCACAAGACAGCAGTCAAATTATCACTTACACCTACATCTTTTTTATGATTATCTTGACCGTTTATTGCCCCAACTTTCCAGCCTAAATCAAGCATTGAGTAATATCTTCTTTCAAAACGGCAGTAATTGTTTTTTAAACAACCATTTCCAACTTCTATTAAACATATAGACTCTTTCAAAAACTTGTGTGAAGGGATGTTTTCAACAGAAGAATGGGGATGATTTATTGCAACTATTGATGGGTTTGCCCATAACCACAACATGAAGGCATTTATATTTTTTATAGGACTGCTAAAAAAATTAGAAGAACCTATTATATTAAAATGACCATATAAATGACTTTTAGCCTCAAAAGCTGTAAGAGAAAGAAAATCTTTATATTTCTTATTAAAACTTGTGCAGGCCTTTTGACATGCTGCCCACCTCATTATTTTAGAGGATTTATTCTTTATTTCCTTTATTAAAAAAGTATTATGATCGGATAATATAACAAAGTCCAATCCTCTATTTCTTGCAGAAGACAATATTCTTCCCGGAATCTCTTCCCCAGTAGAAAGAGAGGAATGGCAGTGAGGAACTCCATATAAGGTTTTATATTTTGGAAAACTGGACATGAAAAGGCTCCTTATAAAATGTTATATTATATATTATTTCATAATTATAAAATTGTTAAAGAAATCATGAGTCTTAGCGTTCTTTATTTTAAATCTTCTCTATGGTATTATTATGTTAATAGTATAGGTGAAAAATACCAAGGAAGGCAGGACGGGATACATGATAAAACTTTTATATATAGGATTTTTCATAGGATTTATAGTAGCTTGGATTATGTTTAATAAGCAGACAAGGAATATTCATAAAAGATCAGATAATGAGGCTAAAATTAGGACTAAGCTTACAAAGTTTATCATTGTTGATTTGGTACTAGCCTTTTTAATTATGATTACAATAAGCTTTATAATCCCATATGGCATATGGGTTGTTGGGAAAAAGGACTTTAGAGAGGTAGAAATGATAGTTCAAGAGAATACCTTGGTTCCTTTTGAAGATGGGACTTATGTTAAGGATGAGAACAATGATAACGGAGAAGTATATGTAGTAAATGAGAAAGGTGAAGGAAAATCAAAAGGTTACGAAAGATATTACAGCAAAGAAAAAAATGTGCAATTCATAAAAAATAAAAAAAGTGCGAAGTACGAAGAAGTATATATATATAAAATAAAATGTCTTAAAAATAGCAATCCTATAAATAGAATGGTAAATGATATGTTTGCTAATGTATATATGGAAAATAGAGATGGCGAATTTGTAGAAAAGATTATTAAGATATATACGCCATAATAAAAAGGTGGGGTTTAATGCGTAAAGAATACGTGAGTTATAATGGCAATATACCTGTAAAGGTGGAACTGCTAAATATAAAGGAGCATCCTATTCATTGGCATGATGCAATAGAGCTTTTAATGGTTCTTAAAGGATCAATAGAAGTTACTATAGAAAGTGATAATTATGTTGTAGAGGAAAATGAAATAGAGATAATAAATATGGAAGAATGTCATAGAATTCATAGTGATGAAGATAATATGGTTCTTATGATACACATGGATCCTAATTTTTTTCAAAAGTATTATGATGATATAAAAAATATGTTTTTCTACACTGACACCACAGAAGAAAATATACAGCAAGGTGATGAAAAATACGAGATTCTAAGAAAATATATATCTATGATAGTATGTGAAGTGGTACAAAAAGGCGATGATTACGATGAGTATATAGAAGAAACCATGGTAGAGCTTTTGTACCATTTGCTGAATAATTTTCATTATCTTATTTATGAGAAGGAAGAGCTTAAGGATAATGAGGAACAACTTGAGAGATATCATAGAATAGCTAAATATATATATAATAATTACAATAATAAAATAAGCCTTCAGGACATAGCTGAGAAGGAGTTTTTAAGTGCTCATTATCTTTCTCATGAGATAAAAAGCACTATGGGATTAAGTTTTAAGGATTTCGTAAACCTAACTAGAGTTCAGGAATCTATAAAACTTTTACTAGATACAGATATGACAATTTCAGATATATCTTTAGAGGTTGGGTTTTCTCATATAAGGTATTATAATAAACATTTTAAAAAGCATTACAATATGACTCCAATGCAGTACAGAAAGATGTATAAAGTTGATGACTCAAAATTGGAAGAGATAAAAGATGTTGAAAGTTATGATTTAGATATAGCACTTGATTACTTAACTACATTTTTAGAGGATTATGATAGATTTAATTATGATGATAAGATAATAAAGATTTCTATAAATGCTAGTGATGTGCTAGAAAATTTTGATCATCCTTATAAAAACAGTATATGGCTACCTAAAGCTGAAAATTTAATGGACTATTATAATAGGAATATAATAAAAAACATTCAAAAAGACATAACTTTTGATTATGGAAGATTATCTGGTTTATTTGTAAGAGAATTTAAAAATGTCAAGATGGCTAAAGATGTAATAGATTTTATACTGTCTCTTGATTTAAGACCAGATATAATAATAGATAACGTAGATAAAGATACTTTAAGAATATTAGATGAGTTTTTGGCTTATTTTTCTGATGAGTATGGAAATTATGAGATTGGAAAGTGGAGATATACAATAGATAAAAGGATAGAGGTTGATAGCAAACAAAAACTAAAAGAACTTTTAATAGATGAATGGGGACTTCCAGCAGAGGAAGAGGAAATTCTTGAAATTCAACAGAATGAAATATATGATACTTCATATATGTTGCCATACACTATACATCATGGATTAAGAGATGGTAAGAAGATATCATTCTTAAAGATCATAGATGATATAGCACTGAGCTTAGACAAAAATAATGAGGTTTTTTTTGGTGATTCCGGAATAATAAATTGGGAAGGAATAAGAAAGCCTTCATATTATGCATATCAATTTTTGAGCAGATTGGGTGATAAAGTAGTAGCTCAAGGTGAAGGATATATAGTTACATCCAAAGGGGATGATATTCAAATTCTCTTATATACTTATAATGAAGAGATGGAAAACTTAATAAAGCTTTCAGAAATAAATAAGTTAAGAGGAAAGAAAAATATAGCCCAACGAAATATATCATTAAATATAACTAATTTATTTAAAGAATATAAGGTAACAAAGTATGAAATATATGAAAGAATAAACTCTTGTTATAACAAATATTTATCATTAGGCTCCCCAAGAAGACTAAGTGATGAAGAGATAGATTTGATAAAAATTGCATGTAATCCCAAAATAGATATGGAGTACAGAAAAAAGAACACTGTGCACCATTTAGGAATAAAAATTCAGGGTTATGGAGCTGTATTAATTACATTTAATGCAGTAAAATAGAAAATTTATATTCAAAAAAGTACAAAAACACCTTATTCAAGGTGTTTTTATGCTTTATGGATAAAAACTTGTTTATTGGAATCCCTTAAAAAAGTACTTGTATATCCACAAGTTAGTGAAAGAAAAAAGTTTTATGACAAGCTATAATTATATTAGAGTAATAAATAAAATTATTACAAAAATATGATATGAGGTGTTAAAGTGGGTATAGATAGTAAAATATTTTCAGAAGGAAGGATAAGCAAGGTATTATGGAAGTTTGCATTACCGGCTATAATTTCTCTGCTGGTATCGGAACTTTATAATATGGTAGATACCTTCTTTGTGGGACGACATGTAGGAGCTAACGCTATTGGCGCCTTAACTATAGCATTTCCAATTCAAAGACTATTATCATCAATAGCGATGTTAATATCAATAGGTACATCTACGGCAGTTGCTAGATATCTAGGAGAGAAAAACTATGATGAGCTAAAGAAAACCATAAGTACTGCACTAGCTCTTACAATAGTATTTTTAGTTATTTTACCATTAGGTATATATATGTTTTTAGAACCTATATTGATTAAAATGGGGGCAAGCAGTGTTATTTATCCTCTTGCTAGGGATTATGTGTCAATCGTTCTTTTGGGTGGTATATTCCAAGCACTTACTTTTGTAATGTGTTTTATAATGAATTCATTAGGAAATACAAGAGTAACCTTATACACAAATTCTATGGGTGCAACGATAAATGTAATTATAGACTTTATGTTAGTGGGTCAATTATTTATGGGAGTTAAAGGAGCAGCTATAGCTACAGTTATTTCACAAATAGTAGCTTTTATATTTGCTACTATTCAATTTTGGAAAATAAAAGACCAGCTTCATTTAAAATTATCGTTTAAGATAAATTTCAGCATTGCAAAGCTTATAATTGCAGTAGGATTCTCAACTTTTGTAATAGAGATATCAGATGCTGTAGTTGCGGTGTTATTAAACAATCTTTTATCTAATAGCGGTGGAGACGAAGCTATTATAATAGTCGGAGTTATAACCAAGGTATCTATGTTTATGTATATAACTATATTAGGAATTGCGTCTGCAATGCAGCCTATAGTAGCTTTCAATTATGGTGCTAGAAACTTTAAACGTATTAAAGACACTGTAAAAAGTGCGATAAAATCTGCTACAATTGCTTCTTTTGCTATGTGGGCTATAATGATGATTTTTACAAAACAGATTATAGGAAGTTTCCTTTTAGAAATACAATTTTTAGACGATGCAGTAAGAGCTTTTAGAATTTGTATATCGTTATTCCCTCTAATAGGATTATATTATATAGCTATGTATTATTATCAAGCTATGGGAGAAGCAAAAATGAGCTTTTTACTTTCTATATATAGACAAATAGTAATTTTTATACCATTAGTAATAGTGTTTGTAGCTTTATGGCAGGTGGAAGGTGCTTGGGCTACATATCCTGTAACAGATATAATAGCTTCGATAACAGGCGTTATATATATAAGGAAAGCTAATAGAGATATAGAAGAAGAACAAATTTCTTATGAAAAGATGAAGCATGTAGTCAATGCTTAAAGTAAAAACACCTTGAGGATAAAAAATATATCCTCAAGGTGTTTTTTGAATAATCAAAAAAATAATATTATTTTCATTGACATTAAATTCTGAATAATGGTATAAAATAATAAAAGAGAAGCTTATTAAAAGGAGATATATGGATGAATAATTCAGTTGTAAATGCCACAAACATCATTTCAAAAGATTATGATTCCTATGGAATTGATGATTTATTTTATGAGAACTCTTTTAGATTATTTAAAGATTATTGCAGAAAGCAGCATAAACTTTATTTAAAAGACCTAGAAAAATTTGATTTTAACACATTATATAACGAGAAGGGTTTTGGAGAGGCAAAGATACAAAGTATAATAAATCGATGGAATCAATGGAAGAACAAAGATTTCAACATGAAATACAATCCTCAAAAGAATTACGAAAAAAATATTGATATACAACCATGCTATAAATCTATGTGTGTAAAGGCGTTAGGTGCCCTTTCTATAGATTCTAAAATAATTCACTGGTTAGAAAAAAATCATATAGAAACTATAGGTATGATAGAAAAATTAGATTTATCTGTTATAAGTACTATACCTAATATAGGTAAAGCTAAATATAAGCGTTTTATAGATGGCATGGGGCTTCTTAAAATCCCTGAAAATAGTTTATACAAGCTTACACTTCATCTTATAAAAGATGATGAACATTTTAATGTTTTTAAAAGAAGAGCAATAAATAAAGAGACACTTCAATATATAGCTGACAGCAAAGGCATAAGCAGAGAACGTGTAAGACAGCTTGAACTTAGGATTCATCAGAGGCTCAAAGGATATTTTGCTATGTTTTCTTCGTATATAATAAATAATTTAGAAAAAGAAAAAATTTTTGATGGTGAAGATTTAAATTTATTATTTGACAATATAGAAGACAGAGTGATAATCAAATATTCACTTAAAAGTGCTGATAGTGATAGGATAGTTTATTGTGAAGATATAAAAAAGTATATAATAGATGAAAATAAGGAAGAGTTCTTAAGAAAAATTAATTCCATAATATTGGATGATGTGCCAGAAGTATTCAATTATTATGAGGGGATATATCCTATGGAAGAGTGTTTAGAAGAGAATGATATAGGATTTCTAGAATATGATGATTTTATATCATATATAATGAAGCATGGATATAAAAGATATAAGGATTATATATGGAAAGGTTCAATTAAGCTATCGAAATGCTATAGCATAATAGTAAAAGAATATTTTAAAGAAGGAATAAAGCTTAGTGATGACAACAGCATAGAATTTGTAAGAAAGATCTTTAAAGAAAAATTTGGACGTGAAGATGTTTGTGAGAATAATAGAGCTATTGCAGCAAGAATAGAAAGCGATAATGTTTTATGCGACAGAGGAACATATATAAGTCCTGATTATATAGACATCAGTGTAAAAACCTTAGAAAAAATAAAGAGGCATATATTGAATTTTAAAGAAAATTCTATTTTTATAGCAGATTTATATAGAAAATTTGAAGAAGAATTGCTATCCCAAAGTAATATAAATAATAGATATTTTCTCCATGGTATCCTTAAATATTACTATGGTGATGAATTTATTTTTACTAAAGACAATATAGTAAAAGATTTAAATAGAACTATGACCTCTCACGAGATATTTGGAAAGTTTTTGTCTTCAAAAAATGCACCTGTGAGCAAAAAAGAAATACGTAAGGTATATCCAGGATGGACAGACTCCATGTTTAATAACGCTGTGTCTGTTAACAAAGATATATTATATTGGGATAATGGATACTTTATAAGTGCTATGGCACTAAATATGAAAAAAGAATGGACAAGCAATTTAAGGGACATTGTTAAAAAATCTTTTGATAAAAATAATGGGTATACCAATGCAAATATAATCTACAAAGAAGTAAAGAAAAGCATGAGTGATTTTATAAAAGCAAATAACGTAAAAAACTCATTTAATTTATATTCCATATTAGAATACAACTTTGGTAGTAATTATTACTTTAGACGGCCTCATATATTGGAAGAAAGACCTAAAAAGCAGTTTACTACGATGGATTTATTTTATGCTCTTCTAGAAAATAAAAAGAAGATAAGCTACGATGAATTCTACAGTTATTTTAAAAATCTGGAGTTTACAGAGAGAACTATCTATAATGCTTTTCACAAAGTCTCTAAAGATCTGATAGAGATAAATGATAATAACTATGTACTAAAAAAGGACTTTAACATAGACGAGGAAAGTATAAAAAGGATAAAACAGAATATTAAGAATGTAATGAGAGATATAGAATATCTTCCTCTGAGAGGAATAGAAAATTTTGATTCTTATCCAGCCATAGGATATGGATGGAATTCTTATTTATTAGAAGCCATTGTAAAAGAATATATCCCTGATTACAGAATTATAGAGAAATATTTTAAAGATAGAAGATACAAATGCTCAATATTAGTTAAAAATAACTCTAGTATCAAAAATATTTCTGATTTAATTGTCTATATAATAAAGAATGAATATGATGATGTAATGACTATAACAAGGATTCAGGAATATCTTCAAGAAAAGAATATAATATTAAAAGTTCTTCCAAAAGAAGTTTGGGATTCAGAGGTAATATGGGTAGATTCCAATGGAAAATTAAAAATAATAGAATAAATTAATGATAGAAAACCATTGGTAAAATTTAAAACTAATGGTTTTTGTTGCTAAAAAACAATCAAAAAAAATAAAGATATTATTAAATTTTTCGCTGATTAAATTTTTTATTAATAGGAATATATATCTTTCACTAAGGATACAATTAAAAATAGACGATAATAAGTTAGAGAACTCTGAAATGGTTAGAATAATCAGAATATTTCTTAAAAGACTGGCCTTAAACAAATTTATGATATACTAGGTTAGAATTAAGGGAGAGATAAAAATTGATTATTATAAAATTTAGGAGGAAAAGATGGGAAATTATATGTACACACTTACAGCGGTTTTTCAAATCTTTGTATTCGTGTTGTCTGGATATTATGTAGTTTTATCATTATTTGGTCTTAAAAAGAGAAAAAAAGTTAACATACATGAGAATCAGAAATCATTTGCTTTAATAGTAGCGGCTCACAATGAAGAAGTAGTTATAGGAAAAGCAGTGGAGAGTTTAATGCATTTAGACTATCCTAAAGAATTATATGATGTATTTGTTATAGCAGATAACTGTGACGATAATACAGCTGCTATAGCAAGAGAGCATGGCGCTAAAGTTTTTGAAAGAACTAACAAGGATAAACGAGGAAAAGGATTCGCTTTAGAGTGGATGTTTGACAAGATATTTAAAATGGATAAAAAGTATGATGCAGTAGGTATTTTTGATGCTGACAATCTTGTATCACAAAACTTTTTATCAGAAATGAATTGTTATATGTGCGAAGGATATAAAGTTGTTCAAGGATATATAGACAGCAAGAATCCTCATGACTCATGGATTAGTGAATCATACTCAGTATCTTTCTGGGCTGCAAATAGATTATTTCAATTAGCAAGACATAATATTGGTCTTTCTAATCAGCTTGGTGGAACTGGATTTATAGTTGATACAGATATATTAAAAGAACTAGGATGGGGTGCTACTTGTCTTACAGAAGACCTTGAGTTTACTTGTAAACTTGTGTTAAACGGATATAAGGTAGGCTGGGCTCATGAAGCTGTAGTTTATGATGAGAAGCCTCTAACATTAAAACAATCTTGGCGTCAAAGAAAGAGATGGATGCAAGGATTTGCTGATGTTGCTTCAAGATTTTTTACAAAGCTTATGAAAAAGGGAATTAAAGAGAGAAGTATGATAGTGATAGATTGTGCACTATATGTTATACAGCCTTTTGCAGTGTTATTAATAGGACTATCTGCTTTATTAACTTTTGTTCAAGCGATGAGTCCACTTAATATATTTACAATCAATGCACTAGTGCCAGGATTTATATGGAAGGTATTTTCTATTTGTCAGTTTATGCTTACTCCACTTGTTATGCTAATAGACTCTAAACTTAGCAAAAAGTTATTTGCTATTTTAGCTTTATATTCAACAAATGTTTTAGTAATGGCAAGATTTATAGGAGAAAATCCTGATTTTTATATGGTTGCAATAAGCCAGGTAATATACTTTGTAGTTTTCTTTGGAGTAACATATATGTTCTTAGGAAAACTTGCAAGTAAGAGATTCTTTTGGTACTTGTTATTTGGGCTATATACTTTGACTTGGATTCCAATAACTATTCAAGGTATGTTAGATAAAAATAACAAAGAATGGAACCATACAAAACACGTAAGACAGATAGGAATATACGATGTATAACCAGTGAGATATCACTGGTTTTTTTATATAATAGATTTTATAAATTGTTATTTTTAGTTTATAATATCTAAGGTGAATATGAAATGAAATTTGAAGCTTATAGAACATAAGTTTGACATCTAAAAAAGGAAGCTTTATACTATTTAGTTGAAGTGCTTTCTTAGGAACTTTAATTGGAAAGGCATGTGCTAGAAATGTTTAAAACAGTAGAGTATAAAAATCTTATAGAGAATCTTAAAGACTATGCATTGATTGATGTGAGAAGTCCAAAAGAACATGAAGAGTATACTATTCCGGGGGCGATAAATATACCTCTTTTCACTAATGAAGAAAGAAAAGAGATAGGAACGGTATATATAAATGAAAGTGTTGAAAAGGCTAAAAAGATGGGGATTGAAGCTGTATCTAAGAAGCTGCCTCAAATTTTTGATGATATAATGGAGTTACATAAAAAAAATAGAAACTTAGTATTTTTTTGTGCTAGAGGAGGTATGCGTAGTAGTAGCATAACTGCTTTAGTTAATTCTTTAGGAATTAGTGCATATAAAATAAAAGGTGGATATAAGGGGTATAGAGAATTTATAAATGATGAAATGAATACTATAAATTCAGAAATAAAATATATTGTTGTCCATGGAAAAACAGGAACAGGAAAGACTGAAATTTTAAAAAAGCTGCATTCCAAAGGATATGATATGCTTGATTTAGAAGAATGTGCAAACCATAGAGGATCATTGCTTGGAAGTGTAGGTCTTGGAGAATGTAGAAAACAAAAGATGTTTGAATCTCTTGTTATAGAAGAACTTAGGAAAAGAAAAACCAACTATGTTTTTATAGAAGGAGAAAGCAAAAGAATAGGTAATATAATACTTAACAATGATATATTTGATGCAATGAAAAATGGATATCATATATATGTGGAGTCAAGTTTAGAAGAAAGAGCAGAACTTCTTATAGAGGAGTATACACAGCACGGGAGTTCTAAAGAAGAGATCTTATCTGCTCTAGATAACATGGAAAAATACTTGGGAAAGAAAAAAGCTGCTGACTATAAAGAATTGATAAATAATGATGGATTTTACGAAGTTGCTTTAGAGCTTATGACTGATTATTACGATCCAATGTATTTAAATTCTATGAAGGGTTATGAATTTGAATTTAAATTCTACATTGAAAATGTAGATGAAGGAGTAGCCGCTTTAGAAAAATGGTACAAAGATAATATAGGAATTAATATTTAATATAGAGCTTAGGAGGAATAACATGGGAGAAGAAATTAAAAAATCCTATGATGTAACTGACCTTACATCCTTAGAAAAGCTTGAGCCTGTTAGGATAAGACCAGGTATGTATATAGGTTCTACAGGATCAAAGGGATTACATCATTGTGTATGGGAGATATTAGATAATGCTATAGATGAAATAACAAATGGTTTTGGAAACAAAGTCACTATAATCTTGAACAAAGATAAAAGTGTAACTGTAATAGATAATGGAAGAGGAATTCCCACAGGAATACATCCTATAAAGAAGAAGTCTGGAGTTGAGATGGTATTTACTGAACTTCATACTGGAGGTAAGTTTAATAATAAAAACTATAAGACTTCAGGAGGACTTCATGGAGTTGGAGCTGCAGTAGTAAATGCACTTTCTTCATGGATGGAGGTTAGCATTTATCAAGATGGAAATATTTATAAGCAGAGATTTGAATATGCTTATGACAAAGAACTTAAAAGGAATATGCCAGGAACTCCTGTTACCGCACTTGAAAAGGTAGGAAAGACTAAGCTTACAGGTACAGAAATAACATTTATGCCAGATAAATCAATATTTTCTACCACTGATTTTAAAGTGGAGATTATTGATGAAAGACTTCAAGAACTTGCTTTCCAAAATAAAGGAATAACTCTTGGACTTATAGATAAGAGAAAAGAAGAACTTTTTCAAAAAGAGTATTTTTCTGAAAGAGGGCTTCTAGATTTTATAGATTATCTAAATGAAAGTAAAACAATTCTTCATCAATCCCCGATATTATTTGATGGTGAGAAATCTGTCAATGGTATAGATATGTATGGAGAAATATGTATGCAATTTACGGACTCTACTACGGAGTACATAGCAAGCTATGTGAATAATATACCTACAACAGAAGCAGGAACCCATGAGACAGGATTTAAAACTGGTATGACTAGAGCATTTAAAGAATGGGCAAAAAAGCTTAATTTAATAAAGGAAAAGGACAAGGAGTTTGAAGGTGATGATTTAAGAGAAGGATTAACTGCTATCGTTAGAATAAAGCTTTCAAATCCTATGTTTGAAGGACAAACAAAAACTAAGCTTGGCAATAATGAAGCTTATACTATGATGAATGAACTTACTTATGTCAAGCTGAGCCAGTGGATAGAAGATAATAAGGATATAGCATCATCAATAATCAATAATGCTATAGATGCTGCTGCACGAAGAGATAAAATAAAAAAGATAAATGAGGCAGAAAAGAAGAAGATAGGTAAAGGAACTGCGCCACTAGCAGGAAAGGTTGCAGTGTGTACCATGAAGGATAAGACTGTAAATGAATTTATAGTAGTTGAGGGAGATTCAGCAGGAGGTTCTGCAAAGCAGGCAAGAGATAGAAGATTCCAGACTATAATGCCGTCAAAAGGTAAGATCATGAATACTGAAAAGCAGAAACTTGAAAATGTATTAGCTTCTGAAGAACTTAAGATATTTAATACAGCAATAGGAACAGGAACTTTAGATAACTATAAGGAAGAAGATTTAAAATACGATAAAATAATAATAATGAGTGATGCTGACGTAGATGGATACCATATAAGGACATTATGGATGACATATTTGTACAGATATATGAGACCTCTCATTCAGAACGGGCACCTTTATATAGCTCAACCTCCTTTATATAAGATTTCAAAGAAGGTAAAAGGAAAAGAAGTATTTGAATATGCTTATAGTGATGATGAGCTTGAGGGCGTAAAAAAGAAGATGGGTAAAAATATAGTAATTCAAAGATATAAAGGTCTTGGAGAGATGAATCCAGATCAGCTTTGGGATACAACCTTAAATCCTGAAACAAGAACTCTTCATAGGGTGAGTATACACGATGCATCAAAGGCAGAAAAGATGGTGTCACTTCTTATGGGTGATGTAGTAGAACCTAGAAAAAATTATATGTACAAATATGCAGAGTTTTAACATTATAGAAGGAGCGAAAAAATTATATGGCGAAGAAAATTGATATCCCAAAGGATAATAATATAATAGATGTAGCTATTGAAGAAGCTATGCCGGAAAATTATCTTCCTTATGCGGTAGAAGTTGCAAAAGATAGAGCTTTGCCTGATGTAAGAGATGGACTAAAGCCTGTTCACAGAAGAATACTATATGGAGCTTATTTATTAAAGGCTTTTCCAGACAGACCTTATTACAAGTCTGCTAGAATAGTTGGAGATATATTAGGTAAGTTTCACCCTCATGGAGATACATCTGTTTATGATGCCATGGTAATTCTTGCTCAGGACTTTTCTACTAGGAAACCTCTTATAGATGGTCATGGTAACTGGGGAAGTATAGATGGTGATGGAGCTGCAGCTATGCGTTATACAGAAGCAAGGCTTACATCTATGGCATTAGAAATGATAAAAGATATAGAGAAAGATGTTGTAGACATGATTCCTAACTATTCTGAAACTGAAATGGAACCTAAAGTTCTTCCAGCAAGTTATCCTAATCTTTTGGTTAATGGAACTTTTGGAATAGCTGTCGGACTTGCAACTAACATACCTCCTCATAATTTAGGAGAAGTAATAGATGGTACTTTAGCTTATATAGATAATAATGATATAGGTACAAGGGAACTTATGCATTATATAAAAGGACCTGATCTTCCAACAGGAGGCATTCTTATAGGAAAAGACTCGCTTATAGCTGCATATGAAAAAGGAGAAGGAAAAGTAACTTTAAGAGCAAAGACCTCTATAGAAAAATTAGAAAATGGAAGACTTGGCATAGTTATAACTGAATTCCCTTATAGGAGAAATAAAGCTAAGCTTCTTCAAAATATCTCTGAGATGACAGGAGACAAGAGACACTCAAAGGCTTTAGATTCTATAAGTGATATAAGGGATGAATCTGACAGAACAGGAATAAGAGCTGTAATTGAGTTTAAAAAATCTGCTGACTATGATGTGGTAGATAAAGTTTTAAAATACTTATTCAAAAGGACAGATCTTCAGTGTAACTTAACTTTTAATATGGTTGCTATAGCAGATGGAAAACCTGAAACCTTGGGATTAAAATCTATTTTAAAACATTATGTAAATCACAGAAAAGAGATAGTTACAAGAAGAACAAGGAAAGAACTTGAAATAGCAGAAAAGAGATTTCACATAGTAGAGGGATTTATAAAAGCCATAGATATAATGGATCAGATAATAGCTACTATTAGAAGCTCTAAGTCTAAGAAAGAAGCAGGAGAGAATCTTGTTAATAAATTTGGATTTACTGCTGTACAGGCAGAAGCTATATTAGAACTTATGCTTTATAGACTAACTGGACTTGAGATAAAGGAGTTCCAAAAGGAACATAGAGAGTTGGAGAAGCTTATAAAGAAGCTTAAAGGTATATTAAGCAGCGAAAGCCAGCTTATGAAAGTTATAAAAGAAGATCTTCTTAGAGTAAAAAAAGAATATAATGATGACAGAAGAACTGAAATTATAGAAGATGATAAGGAAGCTAAGATAGATTTAGAAGATATAATGGTATCAGAAGATGTGATGATAACTTTATCTAATGATGGTTTTATAAAGAGAATACCTTTAAAATCTTATAATAGATTAAACAGTGATTTAAGTGATATAGAATATAGAGAAGGCGACTTTGGAAAATATTTAATACCTTCAAACACTAAGGATGTTCTGATTTTATTTACAGATAAAGGTAATATGTATCAAGCTCGAGGTAATTCTTTGCCAGAATGCAAGTGGAAAGATAAAGGCGAAAGAATTGATAGCTTAATTAGAGGTTTAGATTTAAATGAAGAGAAGATAGTTAATGCATTTTCTATAGATGTATTTAATCCAGATAAGTGCTTCGTTCTTATAACATCCAAAGGAATGATTAAGAAAACATCTCTAGAGAAATTCTCAACAAACTATAGCAGGCTTTCAGCTTTAAAACTTAAGGATAATGACTCTCTTGTTTTTGTAGAACTTAGAGATAATGGAGAGGAAAGAAAAAATCTAAGGGTGAAGAGCAGTTTAGGCTTAGACTTCACCATAGAAGAGCCTGAAATGCAAATTGTTGATAGAAATATATTGGGAAGTAGTATAGTAAACTTATCCTCAAAGGATTTTATAATAAGCGTTGAGATGGTAGAAAATATAGAGTTTTATAATTTTACTTTAGGCATAAATGAAAAAGGTATGATTAGAGTTTATTCTGGATATAAAAGAGACTCTTACCAAAAGGTAAAGGCAAATTCATTTAGTGATATACTGATATTCACCAATAGAGGAAATGTATATAAAATTAAAGGGTTTATGGTTCAAGGCATTAAGGATAATAATCTAAAGCTATGGGATTTTGTAGACTCTTTGAATGATGAAGAAAAGATAATAAAAGTTGTAGAATTTACTCAATATAATGATGAGGATACTTTTGTATTTTTCACCAAGAGCGGTATGATAAAAAAGACATTTATGAAGGAGTTTGTTGGTGACTTCCAAGGAATACCTTGTTATAAGTTTAAAGAGGAAAGAGATGAACTTGTTGCCGTTGAGTATATAAAAGCGCCAGGAGGCGAAGCCTTAGTAATTACAGAGCTTGGTATGGCAATACGATTTCCGATTGATTCTGTAAATTCTATGGGGAGAATAGCTACAGGAGTTACTGCTATAAGTCTTAAGGAAGAAGACAAAGTTATGTTTGGTTCAGTAATTTTAAATTCTTATAGTGATGATGATGAGATATCAGTTACGAGAGATAAATCCTATGTAACAATAAAAACTCAATATAAAGAAGAAAGAAATATAGATATAAACTTTATAAAACTTCAAAATAGAGCTGGAAGAGGAACTAGTATAATGACTATAGTTATGGATGACAAAATTATAAAAGTAGACATAGCGTAAAAAATAGTTTAGGAGGATGATTTATGAAAAAGGTAATTCTATTTTTAGCTGATGGCTTTGAAGAAATAGAAGCTCTTACAGTAGTAGATGTTCTTAGGAGAGCTGGAATAGGTTGTGATACGGTGTCTATTTCAGAAGATCTTGAAGTCAATGGGGCTCATAATATTAAAGTTATTGCAGATATTAAGGCAAGTGATGTTAAGTCAAAATATGATGGAGTTATTCTTCCTGGAGGTATGCCTGGCACCAGAAACCTTCAAAGCAGTACTTGTGTTTTAAATACATTGAAACAGTACTACGAGGATGGAAGACTTATAGGAGCTATATGTGCAGCACCTATAGTGTTATCTTCAGCAGGTATAGTCAAGGGAAGAAAAGTAACCAGTTATCCAGGATTTGAAAAAGAACTTAAAGAAGTTTGTTATATAGAAGAAATTGTTGTAAAAGATGATAACATAATAACAAGTAGAGGTGCAGGAACTGCTTTTGACTTTGCAGTTGCCATAATGAATTACCTTGGATACGAAAAACAAGGAAAAGAATTAAAATCTTCAATGATATATCATAGATAAAATAAAAAATCAGATTAGACATAAAGTTTAATCTGATTTTTTGTCTTTAAATATTAAAAATTTGTTTATTAAAAAGCACATAACACCACCTAGAGTAAAAGATATGATCTTGCATATATTCGCCCATAATACTTTGTCTAAAGAAAAGATATTAAAGGTAGTGAGAAGAGAAAAGAGAGGACTTTCAATTATTACCGAACCTCCTAATACTATCATATATTTTAAATATGACTTCTCTTCACTTTTAAATGTGAACTTTTTATTTAGTACATATCCATTTAAGGAGTATAGAAGAAATGATATAATGTTAAATGCCATAAGCAGTGGACCATTATATGTATTAAAGATTTTCATTAGAATATTTACTATAAGAAGATCTAAAATCATATTAGAAAGTCCAACTAAACTATAAGTTAATAATTGTATTAAAGATTTTGGTATTTTAAGATTAGTTTTAAATTTCAATTTTATCACCATATATATTATAATACAATTGCGGGATTTTACAACAAAGGAGATTGTATATGAAAAAAATAATATTGCCTAATGGGGTTACTTTTATATATGAACACAGGAATGGAGATTTAACTTCTTTTTCTATAGGTTTTGATGCAGGAGCTTTCATGGAAGATGATACATCCACAGGAGTAGCTCACTTTCTAGAGCATATGGTTTTTAAAGGGACTACTTCAAAAAGTGAAGATGAAATAAATAATATATTGGATGAACTGTTTGTATTTAATAATGCTATGACCAATTATCCATATGTCATATATTACGGAACTACATTAAAAGAAGACTTCGAAAAAGGATTTAAACTTTATAGTGATATATTATTAAATCCTACTATGAGTGAGGAAGGTTTTTTTACAGAAAGAGATGTGGTTATACAGGAATCTAAGGAATGGAAAGAAGATTTCGAGCAGCTTTTAGAAGATGAATTACTAGCTAATGGATATAGAACTAAGAGGATAAAAGATATAATAATTGGTAACGAAAATAATATAAGAAGTCTTACAATTGATGATTTAAATAAATTTTACAAGGAGTATTATGTTGCAAATAATTGTGTCATTTCCGTAGTAACGTCCATGGATTATGAGGAAGTTATAAAAATTATTTCTGATGTTTGGGCACAGGTACCTGTGAATGAAAAACTTAAAGCTAAGGATCTTAATGAAGCTATTATACCTAGAACTTTTGAAAAGCAAGTTGAAGGATTTTCTGGTGCAAAGATACTTTACGGATTTGATATAAGTTCTCTTTCACATAAAGAACTTAAAGCATTATACATATTTAATGCGTATTTTGGTCAAGGGGTAAGCTCTAAACTATATGATAAAATAAGGACAGAAAATGGTCTTAGCTATGATGTGTACGGAAGGATAAAATACGAGAAAAACATAGGGCTTTATACTATATATGCAGGATGCGATAAGTCTGAAATATACAAGGTCAAAGAATTGATAGATTTTTTGCTTGACTCTTGGAAGGAAGAATTTATGAATATAAAATCTATAGATATTTATAAAAAGAGAATTAAAATGAGAAAAGAATTTATGGAGGAAAGAACTATAGAAAGAGCTAAATGGCTTTGTGTAAATAATATAATGTTTAAAGATGATATGGAACTAGATATGGAAGATATAACTACAGAGCAAGTTATAGAAACTGCTTGTAAAGTCTTAAAAAAACCTATAGTTCAAATAATAAAATAGCTAGGAAGTGACGAAGTTGAAGAAATGGTACATTAAAAATAAAGGTGTAAATTATAATGAAATATCTAAAAGATTTAATATAAGCAACTTTTTAGCAAAGCTTATTGTAAATAGAGACGTTACAGAAGATAAACTTATAGAAAGCTTTCTAAATCCATGTATAAACCGCCTTCATCCAGCGGAAGAGATGAAGGATGTGGAAAAGGCAGCTAAGATAATAAAAGAAAAGATACTTGAAAAAAAGAAAATAAGAGTAATAGGAGACTATGATGTAGATGGGGTCATAAGTACATTTTTACTTTATAGTGCATTAAAAAGAGTTGGGGCCATAGTGGATTATGATATACCAGATAGAATTAAAGATGGATATGGGATAAATATAGATATAATAAATAGAGCTAAGGAAGAATGTATTGATACTCTTATAACATGTGATAATGGCATAGCAGCAATAGATGAGATAAGCCATGCTGTATCAAATGATATGACGGTAATAGTTACAGATCATCATGACATTCCTTTTATAGAAGATGATAATGGATGTAGGAGTTTTATGGTACCTAAAGCTCAATGTGTGGTAAACCCTAAACAGGAAGATTGCTCTTATAAATTTAAAAAAATATGTGGTGCAGCAGTAGCCTATAAATTTATAGAGATACTTTATAAAGAATTTTTAATACCTAAAGATGAAACTATCAAATTTATAGAATTTGTGGCCATAGCAACAGTATGTGATGTAGTTGATTTAATTGATGAAAATAGAATATTCGTTAAAGAAGGACTTAAGATGCTCAATAAGACAGAGAATATAGGGCTTAAGGCACTTCTTAAGATTAATAATATAGAAGATAAAACTTTATCGGCATATCATTTAGGATTTGTAATAGGCCCATGCATAAATGCATCGGGAAGATTAGATAATGCGAAAAGAGGAATTGAACTACTATTATCTAAAAAAGAAGAAACTGCAAACAGATTGGCTAAGGAATTATATGATTTAAATTCAGAGAGAAAAGATATGACTAAAGAAGGTGTTGAAAAAGCCATTGAAATCATAGAAAAAAATAATTATAAAGATCAAAGTGTCTTTGTTATTTATGTTCCGGATATTCATGAGAGTTTAGCTGGAATAGTGGCAGGGAGGATAAGAGAAAAATATAATGTTCCTTCCATAATAATAACAAAAGCAGAAAATGGAGCTAAAGGATCAGGCAGATCTATTGAAGGATATAATATGTTTGAAGAGCTATTGAAATGTAAAGATCTTTTGATTAAATTTGGTGGTCATCCAATGGCTGCGGGATTGTCAATCTCTGAAGATAGTATAGATTTATTGAGGGAAAGATTAAATAGGTTTTCACCACTTACAAAAGAAGATCTTGTACCTAAAGTTTATTTAGACATGCAGCTTCCAATAAGGTCCATAAGTTATGAGATAATAGATGAGCTTCATGGGATAGAACCTTTTGGGAAAGCAAACCCTAAGCCTTTATTTGGGGAGAAAGGACTGAAGGTTATCAGAGCCAGTATATTAGGAAAAAATAGAAATGTATTGAAGCTTCAATTCTTATCAAAAGAAGGTTTATCAATAGAAGGAATATATTTTGGAGATATAACGGATTTTGAATATACTATTATGAAAAAATATGGAGAATCAGAACTTAGAAAACTTTATAATGGTAATAAAAATGATATAATTTTAGATATAGTTTTTTATCCAGAAATAAACGAATTTAATGGGAACACTAGTATACAATTAATTATAGAAGATTTAAGATAGATATTGTGGAAAAAGTAAATTAAATATTAAAAAATATTAAATTTTTAGAGGGATTTGAGATAACTTATAGAATTAAATACATTAAAAGTAAAATAATTCTTTAGAGGTTAGGTAATATGGTTAATAAGTTATGGGTTAGATCCATAATGGAGGGTTCTCAGCAATACATTTACATCTTGGATAAAAATGGTAAAATTTTAGAGTGTAGTGATAATGTTTTAGCTAGCTTTAATAAAAGAAAAGATGAAGTGATACAAAGGTATATTTCAGATTTTTTGGATTTTAATGAATTTTATCTTGAAGATGGTAAAAGCTTAAAAGAAGAAAACAATCCATTATACAATATAATAAATCATAATTTGAGTACTCGAAAAAGAATGGTAGTAAAATACTTAAATAAAACGTACAATTTAGATGTTGTTTCATTAAGTGAAGACGGCGTAGAAATTGAAGGGATAAGCGTTATCTTTAATGATGTCACAAATTATAAGAATAAAATGGAGAAGAAGCTGAAAGAAAGGCAGAATCTTGAATTATTAAATACAGAGCTTCAATGCAAATGTGATGTTATTGATACATTAAGAGCGAAAGAAAAACAACATCTTTTGAATTTGAATGATATATTGAAAAATATTTCAGAGGGAATTTTAGTTATGCCTAATATAGAAAAAACTAATTTTTGTAATAGTTCTTTTTATGATATTTTAGGTATCACAAATCTTGATATAGAAAATAAAAGAAAAAACTTAGATAAATATATAGTTATAAGAGATGACAATAAATCATACAATATAAGACAATTTATAGAGATGTATATTCTTGAAAATAAAAAAGTTGTAAGAGACATAGTAGCTTACGTGAATCCACAAAATAAAAAAGGAAAGTACTTAGAGTTTAATGTAAATCCAGTTTATAATTCTAATAACAAGTTTAGATATATGATAATAACAGTTAAAGATATAACTGAAATTAAGCAGCATGAAAAGAAACTAGAAAATGCTAGAGTGCTAATGGAAAGAATGGTATACACTATAGACGTACCTATGGCTATATTAGATTATCCATCTTTTTATGTAAAATTAGAAAATGAAGATTTTGAAAAGATGGCTCAATGCATCTTAAAAGAAGAAAATACAACAATTTTAAACAATTATTTTTTAGATATAATTAGGAATGATATAAAAGAAGAATTTTTAAATATTTTAGATAAAGTAATAAAGGAAAATAAAGAAGAAATAATAAATAATTTTAAAATAAAAGATAAAAATGGGGAAAATAAATTTTATAAGATAAAAATATCCCCTTATTTAGATGAATCAGATGGAATAAAACACATATGCATTTATGGTATTGATATAACAGATGAAGTTAATACCAATATAAAGCTTCAAAATATGACTAAGATAAAAGATGATTTCTTTGCAATTACTTCTCATGAGCTTAGGACACCACTTGCTATAATGAGCTCATCTATTCAACTTGCTAAAAACATATATGGAAAAGAAATAGGGCCTAATATAGATAGAACTTTAAGTACTATTAATAATAATTGTAGTAAACTGTTAAAGCTTATAAATAATATCTTAGATATATCAAAGGCAGAAGCTGGATTTATGGAAGTAAATAATTCTGTATTTGATTTAATTGATACAACTAATTATATAGTTGATTCAGTGAAATCTTATGCTACATCGAAAGGACTTTCAGTACAATTTTATTGTAGCCTAAATAAATATTTTGTGAACTTAGATAAAGATAAATATGAAAAGGTTATGTTGAATTTGCTATCTAATGCAATAAAGTATACTCCGGAAGGAGGAAACATTCATGTATTCTTAAATTTGGACAATAAGCACTTGTCTATAAGCGTAAGTGATGAGGGGGTTGGAATTCCTGAAGATAAAATAGCTACTATTTTTGATAGGTATACTCGAGTTAACAACAAAATGTCAAACAAGTCTTCAGGAACTGGTATTGGACTATCACTTGTAAAAAAGTTAGTTGAAATAATGAGTGGAAATATATATTTAGATAGTATGGAAAATGAAGGGTCAACTTTCACTATAGAATTTATTCGTGAAAATATAGAGAGAGATGAAGGTGAATTTAAAAACTGTCAGTTAGACAATATAAAAAATAAAGTTGAAGTTGAGTTTTCTGATATCTAGGTACAAAGTGATATAAACTTTGTGCCTTTTCTCTTGTAACTTAATGCTATTTTGTGGATAATATATATATTGGTGAAAATATAAGAGGAGAGGATGTCTTTTGAGTAAATACAAAATAATAATGACAGGCGGGGGTTCGGCTGGACATGTGACCCCAAATTTAGCATTAGTACCAACTCTTAGAACACTTGATTATGATATTAAATACATAGGAAGTAAAGATGGTATAGAAAAGGAAATAATAAATAAAGAAGGAATACCTTATTATGAGATTTCAAGTGGTAAGCTTAGAAGATATTTTGATTTAAAAAACTTTACAGATCCATTTAAGGTTATAATTGGGATAAAAGATGCTTATAATGTGCTTAAGAAGGAAAAACCTAACATCGTGTTTTCTAAAGGAGGATTTGTTACTGTTCCAGTTGTTATAGCTGCTAAACTAAGAGGAATACCAATAGTTTGTCATGAATCAGATATGACACCAGGACTAGCAAACAGACTTACTATTCCATATACCACAAAGCTGTGCGTAACATTTCCAGAATCATTAAAACATGTAAAAGGTGGTAAAGGAGTTCTTACGGGAACACCTATAAGAAAGGAATTATTAAAAGGAAGTAGAGAAAAAGGAAGAAGATTTTTAAACTTTGACGATATGAAACCTGTAATGATGGTTATAGGCGGAAGTTTAGGCTCAAAGGCTATAAACGGAACAATAAGAGAGTCACTTAATGAGATTACAAATAAGTATAATGTAGTTCATATATGTGGAAATGGGAATTTAGATGAATCTTTAAAAGATGTAAAAGGATATAAACAGTTTGAATTTATAAGAGAAGAGCTTCCGGATGTGATGGCTGTAGCTGATATTGTTGTATCTAGAGCAGGGGCAAATTCTATTTTTGAACTGTTAGCTTTGAAAAAGCCTAATCTTTTAATACCGCTTTCAAGAAATTCTAGCAGAGGAGATCAGATTTTAAATGCAGCTTCCTTTGAAAAAAGTGGATATAGCATGGTTATTCAAGAAGAGGATTTAAAGAAGGAAAGTCTTTTAAAGGCTTTAGATGAACTAAATAAAAATAGAGTTAAATATATAAAGAATATGGATAATAGTACTATAGGGAATGGAGTAGATGCTATTATTTCTGTAATTAGGGATAATACAAAAAAATAGATTTACCTATAATAGTATCTGTATCTTAGGGAATAATATAATGGAGTTACTTTAAGCAAGTAACTCCATTATATTATTTTAGGATAAGGTGATTTTTTATGGAATTAAAATTTTATGGTGCTACAGAAGGTGTTACAGGGTCTTGTCATATTATTAGTGGAAAAGAGATAAATTTTTTATTAGACTGTGGGATGTATCAAGGTGACGATGGGGGTAAAAATGCTAATGGCACTTTTCCTTTTGAGGCAAAGAACATAGACTATGTTATATTGAGTCATGCACATATAGATCATTGTGGAAGAATTCCACTTTTGTATAAAATGGGATTTAAAGGGAAAGTATTGTGTACAGAGGGAACAAGAGCTTTGTGCAAAATAATGTTAAAAGATTGTGCGCTAATTGAAGAACATAACATAGAAAATCAAAATAAATACAGAAAAGAAAAAGGCATGGAGATGTTAAGTCCATTATATACTATTGAAGATACAGAAAAAGCATTAAAGAATATTGAAGGATATCAATATGATGAAGAGATAAGCTTAAGTAATGACATACATATAGTCTTTAGAGATGCGGGTCATCTTTTAGGTTCTGCAATAACAGAGATATATGAAGGAGATGAAACGGAACCAAAACTTGTCTTTAGTGGAGATATAGGGAATATAGATGTTCCTATAATTAATGACCCCGCAAAGATAAAATTTGCCAAGTGTGTTATAATGGAAAGTACTTATGGAAATGAAAACCATCAAGAAGGAAATTCATATAAGTCATTAATAGATATAATAAAGAAAACTATAAAAAACGGTGGTAATGTAGTTATACCTTCATTTTCTGTTGGAAGGACTCAAGAGATAATATATATTTTAAATAGATATGTTGAAAATGGAGAGTTAAAAGCAAAAGTCTATATTGATAGTCCTCTTGCTAAAGAAGCAACAAAAGTTTTTAATGAGTTTAAAGAGTATTATGATAAGGATGCTAAAAAGCTTTTATTACAAGGAGATAATCCTTTAGATTTTAAGAATTTAATTTTTACTGATTCAGTAGAGGAATCAAAAAAGATAAAAGATGAAAAGAGCTCTATTATAATATCATCCAGTGGTATGTGTGAAGGTGGTAGGGTTAAATATCACTTGCTTAATAATATAGATGATGAAAATAGTGCTATCGTCTTTGTTGGATATCAAGCTAAGGGAACCCTAGGAAGTAAAATATTACATGGAGACAAGGAAATAAGGATTGCTGGAAAGATAAGAAATGTTAAATGCCATGTATATAAAATTCCGGGACTTTCAGGTCATGCAGATCAAAACGGACTTATAAAGTGGATAGATTCATTCAGGGAAAAGCCAGAAACAATTTATTTAGTTCATGGAGATGAAAAAGAAAAAAAAATTTTTTGTGATTATTTACAGAAACAAGGGTTAAATTGTCTGTTGGGAAAAGAAGGAGAAAAGATTATTTTGTAGAATATATGAAAGATAACAGTGTGTTATAAGATGAAAATTAGAGATATTGGAAAGCAAACGCGAATATTCTATATATTTATACCAATTATGGCATTTGAAACCTTCAAATCGTTGTACTATAATAATGATATGCGAGAAAATACCGTTATGGTATACGATTAAATGTAGTATTTATTATAATATAGTGGTTATTTTTATTACTTTCACTTAATTTAACTCTATAATTTAATTATAGAGTTAGATTATTTAAAGTATTAAAGTTAATTATAAAGCTTAATGGAAGAGAGGTCAGATGAGCAATGAGAAAAATGAAAACTATGGATGGAAATACCGCAGCAGCTCACGTATCTTATGCATTTACTGAAGTAGCTGCAATATATCCAATCACACCATCATCACCAATGGCTGAGCATGTAGACGAGTGGGCAGCACAAGGAAGAAAGAATATTTTTGGACAAACTGTAAAAGTTATGGAAATGCAATCAGAAGCAGGAGCAGCAGGTGCGGTTCACGGTTCACTACAAGCAGGAGCATTAACTACAACTTATACAGCATCTCAAGGATTATTGTTAATGGTTCCAAATATGTACAAGATATCTGGAGAAATGTTACCAGGAGTATTTCATGTATCTGCTAGAGCACTAGCAACTTCATCATTAAACATCTTTGGTGACCACCAAGACGTTATGGCAACAAGACAAACTGGTTTTGCAATGCTTGCAGAAGGATCAGTACAAGAGGTTATGGATTTATCAGCTGTAGCACACTTAAGTGCTATTAAGTCAAGAATTCCATTCTTAAGCTTCTTTGATGGATTTAGAACTTCTCATGAAGTTCAAAAGATAGAATTACTTGAGTATGATGAACTAGCTAAATTAGTAGACTGGGATGCAGTTAAAGCTTTCAGAGCTAGAGCATTAAACCCAAATCATCCTGTAACAAGAGGAACTGCACAAAATGCAGATATATATTTCCAAGAAAGAGAATCAGTTAATAGATTCTACAACGAATTACCTGAAATTGTTGAAGGATACATGGCTGAGATTTCTAAGATAACAGGAAGAGAATATCACTGCTTTAACTATTATGGAGCAGCAGATGCAGATAGAGTAATAATAGCTATGGGTTCAGTTACAGACGTAGTTGAAGAAACTGTAGATTACTTAAATGCACATGGAGAAAAAGTTGGTCTTGTTAAAGTAAGATTATATAGACCATTCTCAATAGAAAAATTAGTAGCAGCTATTCCTTCAACTGTTAAGAAGATTGCTGTTCTTGACAAGACTAAGGAGCCAGGCTGTGATGGAGAACCATTATACCTAGATGTTAGAAATGCATACTATGGAAAAGAAAATGCACCACTTATAGTTGGTGGAAGATTTGGATTAGGATCAAAGGATCCAAACCCAGGACATATTGCTGCAGTTTATACAAACTTAGCAAAAGAAGAACCAAAGAATGGATTCACTATAGGTATAGTTGATGACGTTACAAATACTTCATTAGAAGTAACTGAAGATATAGATGCAACTCCAGCTGGAACTACAGCTTGTAAGTTCTGGGGATTAGGATCAGATGGTACTGTTGGAGCAAACAAGAGTGCTATAAAGATCATTGGAGACCATACAGACATGTATGCTCAAGGATACTTCTTCTATGACTCTAAGAAGTCAGGTGGAATAACAGTATCTCACTTAAGATTTGGTAAGAAAGCAATTAAGTCACCATATCTAATCAATAAGGCAGACTTTATTTCTTGTTCTAACCAATCATATGTACACAAATATAATGTTCTTGATGGATTAAAGCCAGGATGTACTTTCTTGTTAAATACTATCTGGACTCCAGAAGAATTAGAAGAAAAATTACCAGCTTACTACAAGAGATTTATGGCTAAGAACAACATTAAGTTCTACACTATAAATGCTGTTGGAATTGCTCAAGAAATAGGTCTTGGCGGAAGAATCAACATGATAATGCAATCTGCTTTCTTTAAGTTAGCTAACATTATTCCAGTTGAAGATGCTGTTAAGTATTTAAAAGCTGCAGTTGTAACTTCTTATGGTAAGAAGGGTGAAAAAGTTGTTAATATGAATAATGCTGCTATAGATAGAGGAATCGAATCAATAGTTGCAATTGAAATTCCTGAATCATGGAAGGATGCTAAGGATGAAGAAGCAGCTCCAATAAAGAATGCTTCTGAATTCGTTAAGAATATAGTTATTCCAATGAATAGACAAGAAGGAGATTCTCTTCCTGTTTCAACATTCGTAGGAATGGAAGATGGTACTTTCGAAGCTGGTACTGCAGCATTCGAAAAGAGAGGAATCGCTGTAAATGTTCCAGAATGGAATATGGACAAGTGTATCCAATGTAACCAATGTTCTTTAGTATGTCCACATGCTGCTATAAGACCAATTCTTGTAAATGATGCAGAAAAGGCAGCAGCTCCAGAAGTTGTTAAGGTTGTAGCTGCTAAGGGAATAAAGGCTGAAGAAACATTATCATATGCTATGGCTATAGCACCACTTGATTGTACAGGATGCTCAAACTGTGCTCAAATCTGTCCAGTAAATGCATTAGAAATGAAGCCACAAGAGAGCCAACATGGTCAAATAGAAGCTTGGGATTACTTAATAGATGAAGTATCACCAAAAGCTAACCCAATGAAGAACACAACAGTTAAGGGTAGCCAATTTGAACAACCATTACTTGAGTTCTCAGGAGCTTGTGCTGGTTGTGGAGAAACTCCATACGCTAAGCTTATAACTCAATTATTTGGTGACAGAATGATGATTGCCAATGCAACAGGATGTTCATCAATTTGGGGAGGATCTGCTCCTTCAACTCCATATACTAAGAACCACAATGGACATGGTCCAGCTTGGGCTAACTCATTATTTGAAGATAATGCTGAATTCGGATTAGGTATGTTCTTAGGAGTTAATGCTATAAGAGAAGCTATAGCTGAAAAGGCTAAAGCTGCTATAGAAGCTGGAGATCCAGCTAAGGCTGAATTACAAGATTGGTTAGACAACATGAATGAAGGTGCTGGAACTAGAGAAAGAGCGGACAAATTAGTTGCAGCTCTAGAAAAATCAGGAACAGAAGCTGCTAAGGATATTTTAGCTGAAAAAGACTACTTCGTTAAGAGATCTCAATGGATCTTCGGAGGAGACGGTTGGGCTTACGATATCGGATACGGTGGAGTTGACCACGTTTTAGCTTCTGGAGAGGATGTAAATATATTTGTATTTGATACAGAAGTTTACTCTAACACAGGTGGACAATCTTCTAAGTCTACTCCAACTGCTGCAATAGCTAAGTTTGCTGCATCAGGTAAGAAGACTAAGAAGAAAGACCTTGGAATGATGGCTATGAGCTATGGTTATGTATATGTAGCACAAGTCAACATGGGAGCTGACAGAAACCAAGTTCTTAAGGCAATATCTGAAGCAGAAGCTTATCATGGACCATCATTAATAATTGGTTATGCTCCATGTATAAACCACGGAATTAAGATTGGTATGTCAAGCAGCCAAGAAGAAGCTAAGAGAGCGACTGCATGTGGATACTGGCAAATGTATAGATTCAATCCAGAATTAAAAGAAGCTGGAAAGAATCCATTTACATTAGATTCTAAAGAGCCAACTGCAGACTTTAAGGAATTCTTAATGGGCGAAGTTAGATATGCTTCACTTGCTAAAGCATTCCCAGAAGCAGCAGAAGCTTTATTTGAAAAGACTCATAAAGATGCTATGGAAAGATTAGAAAACTATAAGAAATTAGCAAATCAATAATAGTTTTAAAACCTAGCGATTATATAAAGGATGACTTTTGCAGTGATGCAAAAGTCATCTTTTTATAAAAAGTATATATTAAATAAAAAAAAGTCTTTTAATAACTTGAATTTAAGGGTAAAATGAATACATAATCCATAAATGGAAAGGAGGACGTTGCGAGGACTTCGCAACTATGACTATATGAATAACGAAGAAATTAAAAATTGTGGATGCAATTCTTGTGATTGCACTGATAACCATGAGAAGGAACATGACTGCTGCTGTGAGGGACATAGCCATGAGCATAATCATGACTGCGGATGCGGTTGTGAAGGTCATGATGAAGAAGCATTTGTTGTTGACTTAGAAGATGAAGAAGGAAATATCATATCGTGTCCTGTGACAGACGCATTTGAATACAATGATGGTCAATACGTTCTAGTACAAAATCCTGAAGATGGATCATGCTACTTATTTAAATCAATAGGTGAAGAAGGCGAATTAGTTATTCCTGATGACGAGGAGTTTGAAGAAGTAACTGCTTACTATGAAAGTCTTATGGAAGAAGAAGAGTAAAATTTAAAGAGTTGCCGTAAGGCGGCTCTTTTTCTTATAGATGAAGGTATTGGAGGGATTACCATAGAAAAATTAGCTATATTTGATGTGGATTATACTTTAACCAGCAAGGAGACTTTAAGACAATTTTATTATTATTCTTTAAAAAGATATCCTAAAAATATAATTTATGCACCAAGAGCTGTGTTGTCAGGACTTTTATTTGTTATGAGAATCTTTGACGAAAAAAGAACCAAGGAATTTTTTTTAAAATTTATTCATGGAATGAGTGAAGAAAAGATGGATGAATTAATTAAAGACTTTTATGAAAATAGATTTAAAAAAATTCTCTATAAAGATGGGATAGAGATGATTAAAAAATTAAAAAATGAAGGATATAAAATTTATTTAATATCAGCATCTCCTGAATTTTATCTTAATGAACTTTATGAGATGAAAGAAATTGATAAGATAATAGGTACAAAATTTAAAAGAGAAGAATCACTTTACACTAGATTTATGGAGGGCGTAAATTGCAAAGGAGAGGAGAAGATAAAACGCCTTATGGAATCTTTAAAAAAAGATAATATAGAGGTGGATTTTAAAGACTCATATATGTTTTCTGATTCCTTATCTGATTTACCACTTTTAAAGCTTGTTGGGAAGCCATACTTAATCAATTATAAGAAAAAATATGATGGTGTAGAAATATTGCATTGGAAATAAAAGAATTCAATACATTTGTCAGAAGGAATTCTAATCATGATATAGAATTAATTAAAATGAATAATAGTAATATTTAAATTCAGAGGTGGAAATTTGAATAAATTAAAATATCTTTCGATATTTGTAGAAGAGTCCAAGGATAATCTCCAGATGATAAGCAATAGTTTGTTAGCTCTTGAAAAAAATCCTCATGATTTAAACGAAATAAATATAATTTTTAGAGGAACACATACATTAAAAGGTATGTCCGCAGCTATGGAGTTTAAAGCTATGTCAGAACTTACTCATAAGATGGAGGATCTATTGACAATCATAAAGAGTGGACTTATAGAGCTAAATTCTGATATAACTAATACTTTATTTAATTGTATAGATATACTTACATTGATAGTGAATACTATAGACAATACAGAAAACGGTGAGTATGATATAAGCTCTGTTAGTGCTGAGATAGAAAGAATAAATTTACATATAGAAAAAAGTATAAAGCCTAAAGAAACAATAACACCTAACTCAACTAATTCTAAGACTTTAAAAAATGAAAAAAGGATAAATAACTCGGAACTTAATAAAGGTATATTAAATAATAGGAATAAAAATATAAAAGTAGAGGTAGACAAACTAGATGAAGTAATGAATCTAGTCTCTGAGGTAATTGCACAGAGATTAAATCTAGAACAGATTACTAAAGACAATAGACTAACTGAGTTAAATGAAACTCTTGAAGATATGATGCGTACTACAGCAAAGCTTCAAAATCTAGTTGAGGATATAAGCATGATGCCGTTAGAAGTTGTATTTAACAGATTTCCTAGGATGATGAGAGATTTATCTGTAGAATTAAATAAAGAGATAAATTTTGTCATAGAGGGAAAAGAAACAAAGATGGATAGAACTGTTATAGAAGAAATAGGAGAACCGTTGATTCAGCTTTTAAGGAATGCTATTGATCATGGCATAGAGTCTAGTGATGATAGAATTAAGAAGGGTAAAGAACCAATAGGAAATATAAGGCTTACAGCTTATCAAGAAGGAAAAAATGCAATAATAAAAATATCTGATGATGGGTGTGGTATAGATACAGAAGCACTAAGATTAAAAAGAAAATCTTTAAATTTGGAAGAAAAGAAATTGGACAAGGATGAGATTAAAAAATTGATTTTTACTCAAGGCTTTTCCACAAAGGATACAGTTACTAATATATCTGGTCGTGGAGTTGGTATGAGTATTGTTAAATCTAAGATTGATGATCTAGGGGGAAGTATAGATTTTTATAGTGAAAATGGATTAGGTTCTACATTTATTATAAAAATTCCATTAACTTTAAGAATATTAGCAGCAACAATAGTAAAAATAGGTGAAAATATTTTTGCAATTCCCTTATCCTACATATATAGAATTATAAGTACTGAAGAAGTTGTTATAGAAGAAATAGAAGATAAAAGAATAATCAATTATATGGGAAACTATATCCCCATAGTAAATATGTATGGGGCTGTTAAGGCTCACGATGAGAATTTTGTTATAATTGTGAAAGTTGAAGAAAAGATTTTAGCTTTTTTAGTTGATGCTATTTTGGAGCAAAGAGAAATAGCTATTAAGCCTCTTGGAAAAATAATTTCTGGTTTAAAGGAATATATGGGGGCAACTATTTTAATGAATGGAAAAGTGGTGTTGATTTTAGATATAAGCGCATTTAAGGTGATGTAGGAGGGATGCTGTATGAGTAGGGAAGAGTTCAATGATATTGAACTTGATGCTATTAAAGAGGTAATTAATATAGGAGCTGGAAATGCCGCAACAGCAATTTCAGGGTTAATCAATAAAAAGGTAAATATGACTGTTCCTAAGATTAATATATTAAGCTTTGATGAAATATTTGGGGATTTAGATGCGGAAAAAGTGGTCATTTCAATAGGAACAAGGATATTGGGAGAAATACATGGAAGTATACTTTTTATATTAGAAAAGAATAAGATTGATGAATTTTCAAGCTTTTATATACAGATTGAAGAGAAAAATAAAGTTATTCTAAATATAGAGATGTTTAAAAATATGGTAGAAATTATTTCTCAATACTTTATAAAATCTATATCAAAATTTACAGGTCTTGAGGTTGTTTCTTCAAACCAAGAAGTTGTACAGGATACACTTGGAGCTATCTTGTCTACTACGTTTATAGAATTAAGCCAATTTGAAGATAAGGTGGTTGATTTAGAAATAAGGTTTTTGGTATCAGAAGAATATGAAAAAATTATTGGACATCTTTATTATATTCCAACTACAGATTCTTTAGACAGGATTCTAAAATCATTAAAAGTAAGATAAAGTGGGGGTGGGAATAAAAGTGAGTAGTGTGTTGATTGTGGATGATGCAGCTTTTATGAGAATGATGATAAGGGATATATTAGAACAGAATGGTTTTCATGTAGTAGCAGAAGCAAAGGATGGAATGTCTGCTATAGAACAATATAAGAAGTACAAGCCAGATATAGTAACAATGGATATAACTATGCCTGATATGGATGGAATTAAAGCAGTGGAAGAGATCAAAAAAATAGATAGCTGTGCTAAAATAATAATGTGTACGGCTATGGGGCAGCAAGCTATGGTCATAGATGCAATAAGAGCTGGAGCAAAAGATTTTATAGTAAAGCCTTTTGAGGAATCTCAGGTTTTAGAGGCTATCAATAAAGTTATAGGATAGGAATAGAATGATGCAGATTTTAATCTTTACTTTAGAAGAAAAGTTATTTGCACTAGATATAGAAAATATAGAGCTTATAAAAGATACAGGAGATATAACAAGGGTACCTCTAGCGCCCTATTATATTAAAGGAATTATTGGACTTAATGGAAATATAATTACTGTTTTAGATATAAAAGCAATATTATCTTTAAGCAAAGATAATATTGAAAAAAATATAATTATATTTAATGTAGATAAAGAAAAAATGGGTATTACAGTTGACAAAGCTTTAGAAATTGTTGAGATAGATAAAGAAAAAATAGAGTTAATTCAAAATAATATATTTCTTTGTGGAGTAGTAGAAGTAAAGGAAAAGAAAATATCTATAATAAATACGAATTGTATAATATAAAGACTGAAAATTAGATTTATAAAAACATAAGTCTAATTTTCAGTCTTTATTAATTATAATCAGAATATAAACTTTAAGCTTTTCATATAATTTATTATTAGAATTATGGAGGGGTTTTATGGGTATAGGATATGTATTAGGATGTCTAGTCAGCATACTTTTATGGAAAATCGATAGACAGCAGATTTTTAAAAAGATAAATGATAAGCTTATAAAAATCTTTAGAGAAAAAATAGTAGTTGAGGTTATATATTTATCTTTTATCATAGCTCTATTTTTTGTATATTACTATTTGGGGTCTAATGAATACATGAACTTTATAACTGCTTTTTTAGTCATAAACATAAGTTACAGTGAGAGGTATAATTTGAACTTAACTGACAAAATACAATTTTATAAATCTTTATCACTTCTAACAAAGGGTATATTATGTGGATTTATAGCACCTCTATTTTCCATAATGGTTTTTAGAAACAACTATTATGGAATAATATATTTTATGATCTATCAACTTTACGAAGTAGGAGATTATGTGATTATAGACTTTCTTTTTAGAATAACAACTATAATACCATCTCTAATATTACAAGGAATCTATTACATCATATATATTTTTAAGAACAGAACATTCAAAATAGATTTTAAAGAGGACTATCTATCAAATGTAATAAAAAGACCTGTTTTAAATCCAGATATAATGGCTGCATATATAGAAAATATAAACTTTTATTATTACTTTCAGAGTAAAAATGCAAGCTATATAAAGAGTTATGGAAATTTTAATTCGAAGATTGATAAGGAGTGTATCAAGGATTATTTAAATATAGTATATGGTGTAGCATTTTTGTTCTTTATAGTTTTCTTAATTATAAGAATACTTTAAGTAAAAAATCAGCAGAGATATTTGAAAATCTGCTGATTTTATTTTTTAGTTTAAAGAAGCTATAGTAGCTGTTATTGGAGGTATAACCTGCTTCTTACGAGAAAGAACTCCAGGAAGGAATGCTGAATTTGTTGTATCAAAATCTACATTGAAAGTTTTTGATATTATATCTTTATCAGGACCTACTACAAGAATTTCAGACCCTTCCTTTAAGATATCAGTAAGCATAAATACTAAAATCCTGAAACTATTTTCTTTTGTATATTCTTCCATTAGATCTAAAATATCATCTTTTAATGACTGAAATCCTTCAATATCCATTGTATTTATTTGGGATACACCTATTTTTATGTTATCTATATTAAATACTTTGAAGTCTTGATGTAGCATTTGATAAGGTGTTCTTCCGCTTAATGATGTTCCGGCTTTAAACATTTCTTTAGCAAATTCATTTATATTTATATCTGCTATTTTTGAAAGTCTATTAGCCATGATTTTATCAACTTGAGTACATGTTGGAGATCTAAATAAAAGAGTGTCTGATATTATAGCAGCACATAATATGCCGGCTATTTTTTTTGATGGTATTATGCCATTTTCGAAGAAAATTGATGACACTATAGTTGAAGTACTTCCAACTGGCTCATTTCTAAAATAAATAGGATTACCAGTTTGTATGTCAGCAATTCTATGATGGTCTATTATTTCTAAAACTTCTGCCTCTTCAAGACCATGAACAGACTGACCTTTTTCATTATGGTCTACTAAAATCACTTTCTTTTTAGCTTGAGCTATAAGATGATACCTAGATATGCTTCCCATTACCTTATTGCTTTCATTAACAACAGGATAGCTTCTATATCTGGTTTCAAGCATTACACTTTTTATCTCATCAACAAAGTCTTCTGTAGAAAAGCTTACAAGATCACCTGTAGTCATTATGTAACTTACAGGAATACTTTGTGTTATAAGTCTTGAAGCTGTAAATGAATCATAAGGGGTAGAGATTATACTACATTTATTTTCTTTAGCTTTATTTATAAGAGTATCACTTAAATAATGTTTTCCTGTAACTATAATAAGTGATGCTTTTGAGTTTATAAGAAGAGATTGTGCATCTTCTCTATCACCACAAAGAGCAATATCTCCTTCTTCCACTATATCTTTCAAGCTATCTGGATGCATTGCAGAAACAACAATTTTACCCTTGAAAGAAGGTTCATCAGTAGCATATATTATCTCACCAGATAATGTATCTAAAATATTATCTAAAGTAGTCTGACTTTTACCTAGTATATGGCTGTCCCAAATATCCATGCAGGTAGAAGTGAGGTTTGATAAGGAAACAAGTCCTATAAGATTATTGTTTTCATCTGTTACAGGTAGAGTTTTTGCATCATTTTTTTTCATTATGGCCCATGCCATTTTAACAGATATATCTTTTGATATAGGTGCTATATTATCTATATGAAGGTCAGATACTTGAAGCTTTACTGTTTCTATTAAAGTAGGCTCGTTTACTCCAAAATAATCAAGTATAAACTTAGTTTCTCTGTTTACTTCTCCCAGTCTTGCTGCCATAGCTGTTGATACTCCTATTTTATTCTTGAAATAAGCGTAAGCTATAGCAGCACAGATTGAATCTGAGTCGGGATTTTTGTGTCCTGTAATGTATAATACGTCTTTCAATAAAAACGCCTCCTTAAATTAGCACTGATACATATTTTTATATCATAAATATTTCATATACTCAAGGGGTATTAACATATATTACTATATAACATAATTTTAATACCAGAGGAGAGATAAAATGGTTGAAGAAAAAGATTTAATAATTGGTTTAACAAACGAGGAAGCTGATAAAAGATTAAAAGTCTATGGATTAAATACTCTTCAAGATAAGAAAAAGATATCTCCCATCTTTATATTTTTAGCACAGTTCAATGATTTCATGACGTGGGTGCTATTGGCAGCTACTGTGATATCAGGAATTATGGGAGACATGGCAGATGCTATAACCATACTTATAATAGTTGTAATAAATGGGTTGCTAGGTTTTGTTCAAGAGTATAGAACAGAGAAATCCTTAGAAGCTTTAAAAAATTTAGCAGCTCCTACAACTAAAGTTTATAGAAATGGGAAGATATGCGTCATGAGCGCGGAAAAGATTACATTAGGTGATGTGGTAGTTTTAGATGCAGGAGATAGGATACCAGGTGATGGAATAATCATTGATGGCAATGGAATCATGGTAAATGAATCTCTTTTGACTGGTGAATCTGATGGTGTTGAAAAGAACTTAAGAGGAAATAATAAAATTTTTATGGGAACTATCGTTTTAAAGGGAAAGGCCCTAGCTAAGATAACAGAAGTAGGAATGTCAACAGAAATGGGAAAGATAGCTGATATGTTATCAAACATAGAAGAAGAAAAGTCGCCATTGAAGGAAAAATTAAATAGAGTCGGGCGAGTTCTTGTTGTTGTATGTATGGCTATATGCGCTGTTGTAACTTTAGTAGGAATAGCAAGAGGACAAGAACCAAGAGAAATGTTCCTTTTGGGAGTATCACTAGCTGTGGCAGCTATACCAGAAGGACTTCCAGCAATAGTTACAGTTTCACTAGCATTAGGAGTATCTAGAATGCTTAAGAGAAATGCTCTTGTAAGAAAGCTGCCAGCAGTTGAAACCTTAGGATGTACTTCTATAATATGCAGTGATAAGACAGGTACTCTTACAGAAAATAAGATGACTGTAAAAGCTATGTACTTTAACAATAACATATATGAAAGTGACAAAATATCATTACCAGAAAATATTCTTTTAAAGAAAGCCTTTACTTATTGCAATGACTGTAATTATGATTTTGAAAGTAGGTCTATGGAAAAAGGACTAATGGGTGATCCTACAGAAACGGCTTTAATAAGTGCTTATTTTAAGAATATGAAAGATATAAAAATATTTTTAAACGGCGCTCAAAGAATTTATGAACTTCCATTTGACTCATCTAGAAAAATGATGTCTGTAGTAGTAAAAGAAAATGGCAAAGAGGTATGTTATGTTAAGGGTGCACCTGAAAAATTAATTGGAAAATGCAAATATATACTTTTGAATAATTCTGTAGTTCCTTTTGATTATACTTTAAAAAATAAGGTGTCAAAATCTATAGAAGAAATGTCACTTAAGGCTTTAAGATGTATAGGCGCAGCTTATAAGGACAGCGGAATTACAAAAAATGAGTCTTTGGAGAAAGATCTTATTTTCTTAGGAATAGCTGGTATTATAGATCCTCCAAGAAAAGAAGTAAAGGATTCTATTCTAAAATGCAGAATGGCTGGAATAAGACCTGTTATGATAACTGGAGACCATAAAAATACAGCATTTGCTATAGGAAAAGAAATTGATTTATGTACATCTCTAGATGAAGTCATGACTGGCGAAGAGATAGAGAGTATCAGTGACAAAGATCTTATAAAAAAAGTTATGAAAACAAAGATATATGCGAGAGTAAGTCCAAATCACAAACTTAGAATAGTTAAAGCTTATAAGAGTATTGGGAAAGTAGTGGCTATGACCGGAGATGGAGTTAATGATGCTCCTGCCATAAAAGAAGCCGATATAGGAATAGCTATGGGTATATCAGGAACAGATGTATCTAAAGAGGCTTCTGCTATGATACTTATGGACGATAATTTTTCAACTATAGTTTCTGCAGTAGAAGAGGGAAGAGTAATATACAATAACATACGAAAATTTATTAGATACTTGCTCTCATGTAATTTGGGAGAAGTTCTAACTATGTTTTTAGCATCTATGTTCAGTCTTCCAATACCATTATCACCAATACAAATACTATTTGTAAATCTTGCAACAGATGGACTTCCAGCAATAGCGTTAGGTGTAGACCCACCAGACAGTGATATAATGGGAGAAAAACCAAGGAAAAAGAATGAGGATATATTTGCTAGAGGATTAGTTGAAAAGATAGTTATAAGGGGAGCACTTATAGGAATTTGCACACTTTTAACTTTTATAGCAGGAATGTATTATGGATTCAGCATTAAAACTTGCAGGACTATGACTCTTAGTACTTTAGTTTTATCTCAATTAATTCATGTATTTGAATGCAGGTCTGAAAGACACTCTATATTTGAGATAAAATTATTTACTAATCCATATTTAGTTGGAGCTGTATTAGTATCCATCGTAATGCTTTTATCTATAATTTATATACCATTTTTATCTATTGTTTTCCAAACTACAATGTTAAATATTGGACAATGGTTTATAGTGGTTTTCTTTTCAGGGATAATAGCGATGATAAACAGCTTGTATCTATATAGAAAAAGATAATGAAAAAACGGCTAACCTCAGGGCTAGCCGTTAATAATTTATTTGTATCTAACTCTTTTAACTTGCTGTTTCATTGGAGCATCAACAGGAACTAAATCACGTTTTGTAGTTAAGTTTCTTATGTTCATAACTTCTATACTTTCTTTGTTCTCTTTGCCTTTTTTACCTTTTTTGCCTTTTAGTCCTTGAATGATTACAGAATGTCCTTGAGCTATAGTTATAAATTCAGGTTTTTTAAACCATTTATTTTTTTGATAAACGCACTTAGTTACGTTTTTTGTTCCTTGAGGTCTAACAATTAGTGTTGCAGTTAGCTTATGAAAAATCCAAAGAATACTCTTTTCTTCTACCTTAGCAGAAACTACATTTCCTTGAACTTGTGTTAATCTGTCACCATATTTTTTGAAATAAGCATTAGTATAATGCTGTACAAGCTTATCCTTAAATCCCATATTAAAGACTCCTTTACTATAAATTGTAAATATATTATTACATCAATTTTATATATGACTAAGAAATATTATATCATAGTATAAATATCATTAAAATAGCTTATATAAAATTTGTAGATTAAAACTTATGTTAGATATTTTTATATATAAATTAACTTATTTTATGTTCTAACAATTTCTCTATTAAAAATATAGTTAATAAGTTAAGGGTATCATAAAACTTTTATTTTTAATATTGTTACTAAAAATCACAATAATGAATATTAATATAATAGTAATGTTTTGAAGGGAGGACTATCTTTAAAAAAATTAAAGATAGGTGCGGCTATGAAGAGAAAATTAACCTCTAAGGAAGTAATATTTCAGTTTGATTTTAAAGGTGAAGACATGGATCTTTCGAAGGATTGTGTGCTTCACGAATATAAAGATGTATACAAAGAGATAGAAGAGATAGTTTTACATGATGAAAAAGGAGATTTGAATATATATTTGGTAGACGAATTCTCTAAAGATAAAATAAATGATCTTATATCAAGAATAGAAGAGATATTAAAAGGCAAAAATCCGCCTAAGGATATTTGCTATGTCATATATGATAATGAAAAAGCTCCTAAAGTGCTTATTCTTAAAAATGGTATGGCAGTAAAGCTTAAAGAATCTTTAGAGTTTGTTAAGGAGGAAGTATATAAAATAATTTTAAAATTTTATAGTACTTCCTCGGCAAATGATAAAGATTTAATTATGGATGAATTAAATAAAAAGAGAAGTGATTTAATAGAATTTTTAATGGAAAAAGCTAAAGATGAGGGGTTTGACATAAAGGCTACATCTCAAGGATTTGCTTTTATGCCATTAAAAGAAGAAGGGGAAGCCATGACGACCAAGGAATATGACGGTCTTGATATGCTTCTTAAGGAGGAGATTTTAGGAAAAGTATCAAAACTTAAGAGTTCAGCTCAAGATATATTAGATTCAATAAGAGAGCTTGAAGATAAATATCTAGATAAGGTAAAGATGATAATGAAAACTTATTTGGATGATAAAAGCAAAGATATAAAAGATCAATATTACAAAGATTTAAATGGTGATGAAGTTTCTATGAATTATTTGGAATTTGTGATAAATAATATTATAGATTCAGCGGTAGATAATTTTTCAGGAGAATTGGATGATGATGCAGAGGTTATAGATAAGATTATAGAAAAATTTATAGTAAATATAATAGCTGACAATAGTGGAGAAAAACATCCAAGAGTAATATTTGAAAGCAATCCTATAGTGTCTAATCTCATGGGCAAAATAGAATATGAAACTCAGAGTGGAACGTATGCTACAAGTCCTTCTCTAATATATGGAGGATCACTTATAAGAGCCAATGAAGGAGTGTTTATTGTAAGGATTAGCGATTTGTTAAATAACGCAGGTTCATATGAGTATTTAAACAAAGCTATATTTAATAAAAAAATAAGCTATGATTTTTATAGAAGTTATTTAGAAATACTATCTTTAAGCACTTTAGACATTGAAGAGATACCATTTGATACGAAAATAATAATAATAGGAGATTTTGAATATTACAATATATTATCAGAATATGATAGTAATTTTAAAAGCAATTTTCCAATACATTTAGAAGCAAATCCTGTGATAAGGATTTGTAAAGAAGATATGGAAGATATAAGAGTTAGGCTAAATAAGATAATTAAAGACAACAATTTGCTTCAGATAACTCATGGTGGTTTTAAAGAAATCGTGAAATATTTATGCAGAAAATCTGAAAATAGAGACAAGATTTATTTTAATGATGAAGATGTTGTAAGATTATTGCAAAGATGTTGTATAAAAGCAAAGATAAGTGGTAAGAATCAAATAGATGAAGCATCAATCCAAAAAATAACAGAAGAAAAATCTATTTTTGAAATTGAAAATATTGATATGTACAAAGAAGGAAAAGTTCTTATAAATGTAGATGGAACTAAAACTGGTTCCGTTAATGGATTATCTGTGGTAGGGACAAATAATATAAGTTTTGGAAAGCCTATAAGGATAACTTGTGTCTGCTATAAAGGCGATGGGAATATACTAGATGCCCATAAAGAAAGTAAGCTAAGCGGTAAGATTCATGAGAAATCTTTAAACATTTTAAAAGCCTATATAAATAGTTTGTATGACAAATACAACTCTCTACCTGTTGATTTTTATTTGAGCTTTGAGCAGGTTTATGGAAATCTCGAAGGTGATAGTGCCTCTGTAGCAGAGGTTATAGCCATGTTATCAGCTTTAACTTCTATTTCAATAAATCAAAATATAGCTGTTACAGGTTCTATTAATCAATTTGGTGAAATTCAGCCTGTAGGAGGAATAAATGAAAAGATAGAGGGATTTTTTAATTTATGTGACAGTATCTCAACGATTGATGGAAAAGGAGTTTTAATCCCAGCTACTAATCTTAGTGATATAATACTAAATCACAAGGTAGAAGAAGCAGTAAGAAAAGGAGAATTCTCCATATATACTATGAATACTATAGAAGATGCTGTGGAAATCCTTATGGAAGACATGAATTGGAGTCGCTTTATGGAGATATCTAATAATGAAATAAAAAGGTTTATAGGAAAGAAGAAATAGATTAAACCTAAGAATATGAATTTTCATGGAAAAAGAAGGAAAATAATCCTTTGCGTAGAATATGAATGTAGTAGGGCGTTATGACTAGTTTATGAAAATATATTTTTTAATTTTACAGCCAGAAAATATTCTATGTAAAGGAGGAACATTATGTATTTAAAATTTGATGAACAGGATAAAACTTTAATTGTGACCTTACTAGGTGAATTAGATCACCATAGCTCTGAAGAAGTTAGAAATAAAATCGATTATAGATTAGACAATGATGATATAACAAAACTTATATTAAACTTTTCAGGAGTTACTTTTATGGACAGCTCTGGTATAGGAGTTGTTATAGGAAGATATAAAAAACTTGCAATGAAAAACGGATCTCTTTTTGTAGTGTCAGTCAGCAACAGAGTAAAGAAGATATTTGAGCTTTCTGGTATGTATAAGATAATAAAGGAATTTGACACTATAGAAGAGGCCTTAAAGAACTAGTGATGGGGGGATAAATATGCTTCATAATAAAATGAAAATAGAGTTTTTAAGTAAATCAGAAAATGAGGGGTTTGCAAGAGTTGCTGTAGCGGCTTTTGTTTCTCAAATCGACCCTACTATTGAAGAAATTTCAGACTTAAAGACAGCAGTGTCAGAAGCAGTTACAAATTCTATCATACATGGGTATGAGAATAAAGAGGATAAGCTAGTTATGATAGAGGCTGAAATATGTGATAATAATGTTACTGTTATTGTAGAAGATAATGGAGTAGGTATAGAGAACTTAAAGGAAGCTATGGAACCCTTATATACTTCAAGACCAGACCTTGAAAGATCAGGTATGGGATTTACCGTTATGGAAAGCTTTATGGATAATTTAGAAGTTGTCAGCGAGAAAGGAAAAGGTACAAAGGTCATAATGAAGAAAATCTTTAAATCAGTAAGTTAGGTGAAAGTTATGGATGAAGTATTACAAAAAAAAGAGCTTTACAACTATGACGACAATGAAGAACTTATAAGGATATCTAAAACAGGAGATAAGAATGCTTTAGACACGGTTATAAGAATAAATCTTCCATTAGTTTCATCTATAAGCAAAAAATTTCTAAATAGAGGTTATGACTACGAAGATATATATCAAATAGGTTCCATGGGACTTATAAAGGCAATAAATAATTTTGATGCTAGCTTTAATGTTAAATTCTCAACTTATGCTGTGCCTATGATTGTAGGTGAAATCAAGAGATTTTTAAGAGACGATGGTATGATAAAAGTCAGCAGAGGTGTAAAAAATACGGCAAAAAAGCTGCATTATGATAGAGAAGCATTAACTAAAAAGCTTGATAGAGAGCCTACCGTAGAAGAACTTGCAGAGTATTCAGGTATAGATGTAGAAGATGTAGTTTTTGCGTTAGATTCAATAAATAATATAAACTACCTTTATGATACTATTCATCAAGATGAAGGTGCTCCAGTATTGCTTATAGATAAACTTAGTGAAAGTCCAGAAGAAGATAAGGCTATAATAGATAGAATAGCCTTAAAAGAAGCTTTAAGAGATTTAGATCAAAAAGCTAGGCAGGTAATAATGCTTAGATATTTTAAAGATAAAACTCAAGTGCAGGTTGCAAAGATGCTTGGAATAAGCCAAGTACAAGTATCGAGAATTGAAAAAAAGGTTTTAAAGCAGATGAAAGAGATGCTTACAGAATGAGGACGCTAAGTCCTTTTTCTTTTTTTGAATATAAATTATATAGAATTGGCAAAATAGAAGAAAATATATTTAGGGAGGATATTATGGATAAAAAAGATAGTGAATTGCAGAAAAAATTTCATAAGATAGCTAAGGAAGCTGAGCCAAAGCCAAATTTACTAAAAAACTGTATAATGGCTTTTTTATTTGGAGGAGCTATTTGTACAATCGGACAGGTTTTTTTTAACTTATATACTAATTTTGGCTTTGATAAAGATGAAGTTTCTATATTAGTATCATCTACCATGATATTTTTAGGAGCTTTCCTAACCGGACTTGGAGTATATGATAAATTAGCTAATTACGCAGGAGCAGGTACTGTTGTACCAATAACAGGTTTTGCTAACTCTATAGTTTCTCCAGCCATAGAATTTAAATCTGAAGGGTATGTGTTTGGTGTAGGTGCTAAGATGTTTACAATTGCCGGACCGGTATTGGTTTATGGTATATCATCTTCAGTCTTAGTTGGAATAGTTTATTATATAGTGAAATATGTAATGTAAAGAAAGTGGTGATATTATGAGTAAAAGAATGGGAGAACAAACTGTAAAGCTTGAAAAGAAACCTAAAATTATAGCAACGACTTCTGTTGTCGGACCTAAAGAGGGTCAGGGTCCTTTAAAAGATTATTTTGACATAATTTTAAAAGATGATAAAAATGGTCAAGACAGCTATGAGAAAGCTGAAAGCAGTATTATGGATCTTGCTATTAAAGAAACCATAAAAAAAGCTGGCCTTCAGGATAAGGATATAAATTATCTTTTTGCGGGAGACCTTTTAAACCAAACTATATCTTCCAACTATGTTGCAAGAGGCCTTGATATTCCTTTCTTTGGATTGTATGGAGCATGCTCAACTATGTCCGAATCTTTAAGCTTAGCAGCAATGACATTAGACGGAGGATTTGCTGATTACGCTTTGGCATGCACATCCTCACATTTCAGCAGTGCTGAAAGGCAGTATAGATATCCTTTAGAGTTTGGAAGTCAAAGAGCAAAAACAGCTCAATGGACTGTAACTGGATCTGGATGTATGCTTTTAGGACTGAATGGAGACTATCCTGAAGTTACATATATAACTACAGGAAAGGTAAAAGATTATGGAATAAATGATGCAAACAATATGGGAGCAGCAATGGCTCCAGCAGCTGTTTCTACTATAAGTCAACATTTTAAGGATACAGGATTTAAAGTAGAAGATTATGACCTTATAATGAGTGGAGATTTGGGTAAAGTAGGAAAGAGTATAACTGAAGAGATGCTCTTAGAAGAATATGACTTGGATATAAGAAGCATATATATGGATGGCGGTGACTCCATATTCGATGATAGTGAGCAGAAAACAGAATCTGGAGGAAGTGGATGTGGATGCTCAGCTGTAGTTGGATGCGGATACGTATATAAGAAGATGAGGGAAGGAAAGTTTAAGAGAATTATGATTGTTTCAACAGGGGCTTTAATGAGTCCGACAAGCAGCTATCAAGGAGAAACTATACCTGGAATCGCACATGCTGTAACCATAGAATACAATAAGGAGGGGAGATAATGGATTACATAAAAGCTTTTATAGTAGGTGGACTTATCTGCGTTATAGCGCAAATTCTTATGGACAAAACTAAACTTACTCCAGCAAGAATATTGGTAGCTTTTGTAACTATAGGAGCAATCCTTGGAGGACTCAACATTTATGATAAATTAGTTGAGATTGGAGGAGCCGGAGCAACAGTTCCTCTTCCAGGGTTTGGATATTCTTTGGCAAAGGGAGTAATGAAAGAAGTAGATAATAGTGGACTTATAGGAGTTCTTACTGGAGGGGTCAAAGGAACTGCTGGTGGGATAACTGCTGCAATAATCTTTGGATATATAATGGCTTTATTATCTAGGTCTAGAACAAAATAAAAGAATACATAAAGAAATTTTGACTAAGTCTTTCTATAATTGTTAATGCTTATAGAAAGACTATTTTTTATGTGAGGGTTTTATGAATAAAGCAATTGTATATTATACTATTATGGTGTTTTTGGGTATGCTGTCTGGATATTTGTACTTTTTTAATAAGGTTATTGCACTTATATTCTTTATTACAATATCAGGAGTTATGGCTGTAACTATAAAAAATAAATATGCTATTCTCATGATTATATTTTTAATCCTAGGTTTTGGTTTATTTTATCAATATTTCAATATAGATGTGCCACGAAGGGGAGTATATGAATTAAAGCTGGATGAATATAAGGAATATTATACTGAGGGGGAATATAAAGGAAGAAGGGTAAATCTTAATCTTCCGGACAACAAAGAAAAAATAAAAGAAGGCAGCTATATAAAAGGACATGGGGTTTTTAAAAAAGAAATATCTTATGAAAATGGATTTATTGGAACAATTTATATAGATATTGTGAAAGAGACAAGAAGTGGTATTTTACAAAAGATATATGAATTTAAGAATTATACTATAGACTCTTTTAAAGAAACATTAGGAGATAAAAGAGCAGCGGTTATAAACGGTGTTGCATATGGAATGGTAGATTCTATAGACGAAGATACTATGAACCAATTAAAAACTTTAGGTATAATACACGTTATAAGTGTATCAGGACTTCATATAGCATTAGTGTTTTCAGCAGTTGAAAAAGTTTTTGGGTATAAAGTTGCACTTATAATTTGCTTTTTGTATGTGATTTTCACTGGAAGCAAAGCAGCAACTATAAGATCTTTTATTATGATAATGATGATGAAACTCAGCAAGTGTTTATATAAAAAATATAATCCATTAAGTGCCCTATGCACATCCGCTTTAATTCTTTTAGTATATAAACCTTATTTTGCACTTAATATGGGGTTCCACTTATCTTATATTTCTACATTAGGCATAATTTTATTTTATAATAAAATTAGAAAACTATTATACAAACTTCCAGAAAAAATAAATAGCAATTTAAGTTTATGCTTAAGTGCACAAGTTTTTGTGTTTCCTTATACAGCCTTCTCATTTAACAACTTTGCATTAGGATTTGTAATAGGAAACATGATTTTAATACCGCTTTACAGTGTTTTAGTAGTTCTAGGCATGATATATATACCCATACAGTTTATACCTGTATTAAAGAATGTATCTGTATTTTTGATAGGGAAACTTATAGATTTTATATATTTTTTATGTGGCATCCTTACAGCAATATCACCTAATATAAGCTATATGGATTATGCTATAGGAATTATATATATGGCATTTTTGATGGGAATTATATTTTATTTCAATAATATAAAATGGGGAAAAGCTTTAGCATTATCGGCATGTATATGTGCAGCTATAAGTTCTTACAACTTCTTTCCATTAATCTTCCCAGTAAAAGAAGGATACGAGCATGGTATAACTGTAAATGATGGATTTAAAAGAGAACTTATAATAATTAATGAAGGGAAAAGCAAAAAATTAAGAAATAAATATGTCGGTTTTGAGATTAAGCCGTTGAAAGATAAAAATATGAAAGTGAAATTAAATTCTAAGTATGGTATATTAGTTAATGAAAATAAACGGTATTTAATTACGGATAAAGATTATGAAACTCTGGATTTAAATGTAGAAGGTTGCATTTACACTATACTAAATGGAAAGATACTTAAAATAGGGGGGTAAAAGATGAGTCATATATCTATTGAAAATTTGTATTTAGAATTAAAAAAAGGTATAGTACACAATTCTTATATCTTTTATGGAATAGATGAAAAGCAGATAAAGGAAGCTATAGAAGCCATTATAGATAAAGTTTTAGATGGTCCTCTAAAAGATTTGAATTTATTTAAATTTGACGGAATGAATTTTGATTTTCAGTCCTTTAAGGAAAATGCGGAAAATATACCTTTCATGAGTGAGAAAAAGGTTATGGTTCTTTATAGAACAGAAGCATTAAGGGCAAAATCTAAGGAAGCTGGAAAGGGCAACGCAAAAAAAGAAAGCAAAGAGCTGATGGATTACCTAAAAAATCCTCCAAATCACTGTGTTATAATAGCTTATTATGTATTTAATGATAAGAGAGAAAAAAATAAAGCTTTGGATAATATGAAAAGTGATATATGTCTGATAAAAGTAGAGGAACTAAAAGGTGATAGGCTGTATAGGAAAGTTGCTGATATTTTTAGAGAAAAAGGAAGAGACATAGGGAAGATAGAACTTACTTATTTTTGTGAAAACAGTAGTAAGGATTTGAACATAATAGAAAATGATGTAGATAAGCTCATAAGCTATTGTATGGATAGAACTATAACTAAAGATGATATATCAAAGCTTCTAAATATATCTCATACTGATGATGTTTTTGATTTAGTGGATGCAATATGCCAAGGAAAAATTGAAAAAGCTATTTCCCTTATGAATGAACTTATATTTAAAGGGACAAATGAAATAAATATCTTATATATGATTGAAAGACAGTTCGATCTTTTATTGAAAGGAAAAGTTGCTGTAAATAATAGACAAGGAGCAGAAGAATTTGAGAAGCTTCATGGAGTGAATTTCTATGTTGGAAAAAGAATAATGGAACAGAGCAGAAGATTCTCAGAGAAAAAGTTAAAAGAATGCATAAAGATATGTGCAGATGTAGATGGAATACTGAAATCAAAATCTGTCAATGCTAAGATGGAACTTGAAATGCTTCTTGTAAGAAGTGCACAAATTAAGAATTAAATATCAAAAAAATAAATAACCGGTATAAATACCGGTTTATTTATTATGCGCTTAGTGCGTTTAACTTAGCAGATAGTCTTGATTTCTTTCTTGCAGCCATGTTTTGATGTACTACTCCCTTTGAAGTAGCCATATCTAAAGCTTTAACTGTAGCGTTGAAAGCAACCTTAGCTTCTTCTGCGTTGTTAGCAGCAACAGCTGATTCAAATTTCTTTATAGTTGTCTTAAGCGCAGACTTTATCATCTTATTTTGTAAAGTCTTAGCTTCAGTAACCTTTATTCTTTTTTTAGCTGATTTTATGTTTGCCATTCTAATTCACCCCCTTTAATTTTATAGGGTCTCAGCAGCTTGGGGAATCTGCTTGCGAGTTTCATTTTAACAAAAGCTATTATAACATTAATCTATTATTACTTCAAGTCTTTATTTATATAGATCTGTCTATTTATTTTATAAAAAAATGAAAAAAGAATAGTATTTTTTAGTTTTAGTAATATTTCTATAGAAAAATAGAGAAAATAGTATATAGAGAAAGTTTAAGGAGTGAAAATTTTATGTTTAGTATAAGAACTGACCTAGCCTTAGAAGCTAGAGAAATGTATGTTGAAACTAATCGAAAAGAATCAGATGGGATAGAGTTTCTAGAGGGAAAACAAGGAAATGTTGATGTGACTACAGTTAAAATTTTAAATGAAACTGGAGAAGAAAATATGGGGAAACCTATAGGTACATATATAACCCTTCAAATGCCTCAGTTGACACTTTATGATGGAGAACTTATGGACGAAGTTAGCAAAATATTGGCTTTTCAAATAGGTGAAATATTAAAAGTAAAGAAAGAAAGCACTACTCTTGTAGTAGGACTTGGAAATTGGAAGGTGACTCCTGATGCTTTGGGACCTAAAGTTGTATCAAAGCTCATGATAACAAGACACCTAAAGGCATTAATGCCAGACAGTATAGATGATGAAGTGACACCTGTATGTGCTATAGCGCCAGGAGTTCTGGGGATAACAGGTATTGAAACTGGAGAGATAATAAAATCAATAGTATCAAATATAAAACCTGATTTTATTATATGTATAGATGCTTTGGCTTCAAGAAGGATAGACAGAGTAAATACAACTATACAGTTAAGTACTACAGGTATAAGTCCAGGAGCAGGAGTAGGTAACAGAAGAATGGAAATAAGTGAAAAAACTGTGGGTGTTCCTGTAATAGCAATAGGTGTTCCAACAGTAGTTGATGCTGCAACAATAGCTAATGACAGCATAGACTTAGTATTAGATGAGATGATACATCAAGCTACTAGTGGCGGAGAGTTTTATAATATGCTTAAATCTCTTGACAAAGGAGAAAAGAACAGGATGATACGTGATTTATTAAATCCTTATGTGGGGGATTTAGTAGTTACTCCTAAGGATGTGGATGCTGTAATAGATGCAGTATCGAAGATAATTTCAACAGGAATAAATATGGCACTTCAGCCATCACTAGATGTAGAAGATATAAATAAATTTTTAAATTAATCATATAAAAAAATCCCTCTTCATATATTAAGACTATGGGGAGGGATTCTTGTGATTGAATTTAAAACTAATGCTAATAAAATGCTAAAACTTAAGCTCCTAGGATTATTTTTGCTTACCATCATTTTGAGTTTAATGCTTTTAAATTCATTAAGCGATAAAATGATAAAAGGAACTAAAGGAAACATATTATACACGTCTATACTTAATTACTCAATTCCTATATTGACTCAAGGAAATAATATTGGAGAATCGGAACATAGATTAAATATAAAAGAAGAAGTATTAAATGCCTTAGGCATAAACATAAGTAACCCATTATCTATAATTGCTAAAGAAATTCCGTTTTTCAAAGAAGCTTTAAAAGATAATGGAGGAGGCAAGCCAGAGCTTAATGGTTTGAACCCGTTTAAATTAAATGAAACAAACATAGTAAAGGATGAGGAAGGTAGCAATGGTTCTATAGAAGTATCTGATGCATCTTTAAAGAAAACTTTGAACCCTAATAAGCCAGAGGTTTTAATATATCATAGTCACACCACTGAAAGTTTTGCGCCAGGAGATGCCAATTCAAAAGACAATAGCAAAAACATAGTTGCAGTAGGAGATGTATTGACATCAGAACTTCAAGATAAATACGGTATATCTGTTATTCATGACAACACGCTCCATAATGATATGTATACTTTAAGTTATAAAAGGTCCAGAGAAACAGTACAAAAATATTTAAATAAATATGGGAATTTTAAACTTATAATAGACCTTCACAGAGACTCTGGAGTTAATAAGGACAGCGTTACAGCTACAGTAAATGGAGAAAAGGTAGCTAGATTTATGTTTGTAATATCAAAAGATAGAAGTAATTATAGTAAAAATAAGCCTCTTGTAGATAGAATGATAGCAACTGCAAATAAATTATATCCAGGGGCAATGAGACAGACTAAATGGGGAGATTATATATGGTGGTATAATCATGGAAGTTATCACTTTAATCAGGATTTAAGTGATAATGTGGTTCTTATAGAGATGGGAACTGAAATGAATACATTAGATGAGGCGCAGAATACTGCTAAGATTATAGGAAGACTCATTGCAGAAGAATTGAATGGTAAAAAGTAAAAAAAGGAATATAAATCTATAATATGGGACATCATTATAAGTAAAATACTTATAGGGGTGTCTTTTATTATGAATGTAATAAGAAAATATAAAAAAAGTATAGTAATAGTGATTGCTGCTTTGATATTATTTGCAGGTATAATAATTATAAATATAGATATGACTGCCAAAAATCAATATTTAGAAAATACTGTATCTAATACAGAAAGTCTGCTTAAAGATGAAGGATATGAGAAGATATTTTTGAGAGATAGAGATAGAAGTTTTTTAAAGATATACAATTCCTCAGATCCATTTTCATTAAAAATAAATTTTGGCGATTATAATATAGTGGTAAATGATAATATGACGACTGATATGGCATATAATTTTAAGACTAATATGACAACCTTAAAAGAATATGTAAAAGACATGTTTGAAAAATAGTAGATGAGGTCTGAAGAAATTCAGACCTTATTAAATTTATCTATATAAAATCTTAATAAAATGCACATATTAAAATATTGACAGAACTCATGTGATTTGTGATATAATTTATTTTGACTTATTATGTTACGGGGGTGAAAGCGTGAGCAGTGAAAGACAAAAGTGTATAAGAAACTTTTCTATAGTTGCCCATATTGACCATGGTAAATCAACCCTTGCTGATAGACTTATAGAAGCTACAGGAACTCTAACTCGAAGAGAAATGGAATCGCAGGTTCTTGATAACATGGATCTTGAAAGAGAGAGAGGAATAACTATAAAATCTCAAGCAGTAAGGCTTATATATAGAAGAGAAAAAGACGGCAAAGAATATATATTAAATCTTATAGATACCCCAGGTCACGTAGACTTTAACTACGAGGTATCTAGAAGTCTTGCAGCCTGTGAAGGAGCAGTTCTTGTTGTAGATGCGACACAAGGAATACAAGCGCAGACGTTAGCTAATTGTTATTTGGCTTTGGATCATGATTTAGAAATAGTACCTGTTATAAACAAGATAGATTTGGCATCTGCAAGACCAGATGAAGTAAAACAGGAGATAGAGGATGTTATAGGAATAGAATCACATAATGCTCCTCTTATATCTGCAAAGACAGGACTAAATATAAATGATGTTTTAGAGGCTGTAGTTGAAATGGTGCCTTGCCCAGAGGGAGATGAAGATGCTCCTTTAAGAGCACTTATTTTTGACTCATATTATGATGCATACAAAGGTGTAGTGTGTTACATAAGGGTAAAAGAGGGAAGTCTTAAGGTTGGCACAGAAGTAAAGCTTATGGCTACAAACAAAACTTACGAGATAACAGAAGCAGGTGTTTTCTCGCCAAACTTTTTACCTACAGGAGAATTGAAGGCTGGAGATGTTGGATATATAACAGCTTCCATAAAAAATGTAAGGGATGCTAGAGTTGGAGATACTGTTACTGAAGCTGAAAGACCAGCAACAGAGGCTCTTGAAGGATATAGACCAGCTATACCTATGGTATACAGTGGAATTTATCCTGTAGATGGAGCCAAGTATGGAGAATTAAAAGAAGCCTTAGAAAAGCTTCAGATAAATGATGCTGCTTTATCATTTGAGCCAGAGACATCATTGGCTTTAGGTTTTGGTTTTAGATGCGGATTCTTAGGATTGCTTCATATGGAAATAATTCAAGAAAGAGTAGAGAGAGAATTTAATCTGGATATTATAACAACAGCACCATCTGTTATATACAAAGTAGCTAAGACAGAGGGCACTGTCCTTGATATAACTAATCCAGCTAATCTTCCTGAACCATCTGAAATATCATACATGGAAGAGCCTATTGTAAAAGCTTCCATAATAACTCCTACAGATTATGTAGGTGCAGTAATGGAACTTTGTCAAAATAAGAGAGGAACATACATAGATATGCAATATCTTGAAACAACAAGAGCAATGCTTAATTATGAAATACCTCTAAATGAAATTATATATGACTTCTTTGATGCTTTAAAGTCCAGAACTAGAGGTTATGCATCACTAGATTATGAACTTAAAGGTTATAAGGAAACAAAACTTGTAAAGCTAGATATACTTTTAAATGGAGATATAGTAGATGCTTTATCTATGATAGTTCCAGAGGAACGTGCTTATCATAGAGGAAGAGGAATTGCAGAAAAGCTTAAAGAGATAATTCCAAGACAGTTATTTGAAATCCCTATACAAGCAGCAGTAGGTTCTAAAATCATAGCAAGGGAAACTGTAAAGGCTATGAGAAAAGACGTTCTTGCCAAGTGTTATGGTGGAGATATAAGCAGAAAGAAAAAGCTTTTAGAAAAACAAAAAGAAGGAAAGAAGAGAATGAGACAGGTAGGTTCAGTAGAAGTGCCTCAAGAAGCATTCATGTCTGTGCTGAAAGTCGATTAATATGGAGGAAAAACATGAAAGGTAAATCACTCTATGTTCACATACCATTTTGTAAACAAAAGTGTTTTTACTGTGATTTTCCTTCCTTCAGTGGAAAAGAAACCTTAATAAATGATTATTTAAATTCATTAGAAAAAGAACTTGATTTAAGGGTGGGAGATACTGCTATAAATACTATATTTATAGGTGGCGGTACTCCCACCTATTTAAATTTAGAGGCATTAATTAAACTTAAAACTATAATGAAAAAAGTCAACTTAAAAAGTGACGGAGAATTTACAGTAGAATGTAATCCGGGAACTTTAAATGAAGAAAAACTTAAGGTTTTAAAAGATATGGGTGTAAACAGACTGAGCATAGGACTTCAGGCTGTCCAAGATAGGTTGCTGAAGGAAATAGGAAGAATTCACAGTTATAAGGAGTTTAAAGAAAATTTTATACTTGCTAGAAATCTTGGCTTTAATAATATAAACGTAGATTTGATGTTTGCCCTTCCGGACCAAAGTCTAGAAGATTTAGATGAAACTTTGAAGACAATAATAGATCTGAAACCGGAACATATATCTTGCTACAGTCTTATAGTAGAAGAAGAGACGGTTTTTTATAAACTTTTTGATGATGGAAAACTAAATCTCCCTAATGAAGATTTAGAGAGAGAAATGTATTTAAGAGCTTTAAGAATATTGAAGCAAAGTGGATATAATCAATATGAAATATCTAACTTTTCAAAGCCAGGATATGAATGCAGGCATAACATTGTATACTGGAGTCTTTATGATTATATAGGCATTGGTTCGGGATCTCATTCTTATATAGATGAAAAAAGAATAAGTAATTATACTTCTATAGAAAAATATATAAAATTTATGATGGAAAACGGGAATGCTATAGAAGAGGTGTTTGAAAATTCAATAAAGGATGATATGGAAGAATTCATGTTTATGGGTCTTAGAAAGATAGAAGGAATAAATAAAGGTGAGTTTAAAGAAAGATTTAAGAAAGAAATTCATGAAGTATATGGAGAAGTAATATCAACTCATATAAAAAATAAGCTCCTTGTAGAAGATGAGGAAAAAATATATCTAACAACTTACGGAATAGAAGTTTCTAATTATGTAATGAAGGATTTCATATTGTAATCGATAAAAAATATTTTTGGAATATAAAACTTAGATATACAAAGAAAAAAGAAGATAATTCGAGAATTTATAGGATATTATCAATAAAATGCCTAAATATTAAAAAGAATAGCTAAGGGTGATATTGACAAAAAAAAGGCTAAATGATATCTTTAAATCGTAGTCATTAGCACTCGACAAGAGTGAGTGCTAATAAGTGAGGTGGTCTCATGGATATTGATGATAGAAAAATAAAAATTCTTCAGGCTATTATTAGTGACTACATCAATACTGGCGAGCCTGTTGGCTCCAGAACTATTGCAAAAAAATATGACTTAGGAATAAGTTCAGCAACTGTAAGAAACGAAATGGCCGACTTAGAGGAGATGGGGTATCTTGAACAAATCCATACTTCGTCTGGAAGAAAGCCTTCGGATAGAGGTTATAGGCTTTATGTAGATAAACTTATGCGAAATGAACCTGTTACTCTTGAAGAAGAAAATCTAATAAAAGGATATTTGTTAGATAAAGCTTTATTTGAAGTTGATAAGACTTTAAAGCAGGCTATGGGATTATTATCAGAGCTTACAAAGCTTACATGCATACTTGCCACACCATCAGTAAATAAGAGTTATATAAAATCGCTTCAACTTATAAGGATTGATGATAACTTGATTTTACTGGTAGTTGTAACTGATGATTCTATAATAAAAAATAGTATGATAAGAGTTAGAATTGTTCCAAGCAGTGAAGTGCTTTATAAGATGTCAACTACTTTAAATGAAAGAATTAAAAATCTTACAATTGAGCAAATTAATTTAGAAGTAATTAATAAAATGAAGAGTGATTTGCAAGGATATGATGAGATATTTAATGCTATAGTTCCAGCGTTGTATGATATTTTAAAAGAAAGTTCCGATACCGACGTATATATGGAAGGTGCAACAAATATGTTCAACTATCCTGAGTATAATGACGTTGAAAGGGCAAGGGAATTTCTATCACTAATTAATAGTAAGGAATACATTAAAAATTTACTTACAGATGAACAAGGAATCTCTATAAGGATAGGAAAGGAAAATTTCTTGCCAGAGGCCAAAGATTGTAGTATTATTTCGGCATCTTACAAGATAGGAGATAAATCTCTTGGATCTATTGCTCTTATAGGACCAACAAGGATACCTTACTCCAAGGTTACATCCATAATGGCAAAAGTTGTGAATGAGCTGAATGAAGTGCTAAGATTTAATACTGATTATTAATGGAATGAGGTGTTACTATGGAGGAAAATAAGAAAAATTCTTCTGCTGAAGATTTAGATGAAAAATTAAAAGAAAATCTTGAAGAAAATGTTTCAGAAGAATCCGAAAATGTGGATATTGAAGAGAATGCAAATCAAGTTCAAAAAGAAGATGAAAAAAACGAATTTGATGCCCTTAAGGAGGAGTTAGCCATATTAAGGAATAGTAAAGATAAACTTCAAAAGGAAGTTGACACATTAAAGGACAGATTGTTAAGAATAACAGCAGAGTATGACAATTACAGAAAAAGGACTTCAAAAGAAAAAGAAGGCATATATACCGATGCTTGTGAGGATGTATTAAAAGAAGTATTGCCTATAATAGATAATTTAGAAAGAGCTATTTCTATGGAAGGCAGTGCAGAAGACATTAAAAAAGGTGTAGAGATGACTATGAAGTCATTTAAGGATTCATTAAATAAATTAAATGTTGAAGAAATAGATGCAGATGGTAACTTTGATCCTAACTTCCACAATGCTGTAATGCATGTAGAGGATGAAAGCTTAGATCCTAATGTAATAGTGGAAGTATTCCAAAAGGGATACAAAAGAGGAGATAAAGTTTTAAGATATAGCATGGTAAAAGTAGCTAATTAATTAGAGAAGAGTATAAGGAGGAAATAGAAAATGGGAAAAGTAATAGGAATTGATTTAGGAACAACAAATTCATGTGTAGCTGTTATGGAAGGTGGAGAACCAGTAGTTATAGCAAACTCAGAGGGAGCAAGAACAACCCCATCTGTTGTTTCTTTCCAAGCTAATGGTGAAAGGCTAGTAGGACAGGTTGCAAAAAGACAAGCAATAACAAATCCAGAAAAGACTATAATGTCAATAAAGAGACATATGGGAACTAACCATAAAGTTAAGATAGATGACAAAGAATATACTCCTCAAGAGATATCAGCAATGGTACTTCAAAAAATAAAGAAGGATGCAGAAGCTTACTTAGGAGAGCCAGTAACTCAAGCGGTTATAACTGTTCCAGCATATTTTAACGATAGCCAAAGACAGGCAACTAAGGACGCTGGAAAAATTGCAGGTCTTGAAGTTTTAAGAATAATAAACGAACCAACAGCAGCATCACTTGCTTATGGAATGGATAAGGTTGACACAAATCATAAGATATTAGTATATGACCTAGGTGGCGGAACTTTCGACGTATCTATACTAGAACTTGGAGATGGAGTTTTTGAAGTTAAAGCAACTAACGGAGATACAAAGCTTGGTGGAGATGACTTTGATGAAGCTGTAATGAACTACATTGCTGAAACATTCAAAGCTGAATATGGAATAGATTTAAGAAATGATAAAATGGCATTACAAAGATTAAAAGAAGCTGCTGAAAAAGCTAAGATAGAGCTTTCTTCATCAACTCAAACAAATATAAATCTTCCATTCATAACTGCAGATGCAACTGGTCCAAAGCATATAGATATGAATCTTACTAGGGCAAAATTCAATGAATTAACTCATGATTTAGTACAAAGAACTATAGAGCCAATGAGAAAGTCTTTAGCTGATGCAGGTCTTTCATTAAGCGATATAGATAAGATAGTATTAGTTGGAGGTTCTACAAGAATACCAGCAGTTCAAGAAGCAGTTAAGAACTTTACAGGAAAAGAACCTTCAAAGGGAGTAAATCCAGATGAATGTGTTGCTATAGGAGCTGCAATTCAAGCTGGAGTATTAACAGGAGATGTAAAGGACGTATTATTATTAGACGTTACTCCATTAACTTTAGGAATTGAAACTTTAGGTGGAGTTGCTACATCACTTATACAAAGAAATACAACAATACCAACAAGAAAGAGCCAGGTATTCTCTACAGCTGCTGACGGACAGACATCTGTTGAAATTCACGTAGTTCAAGGTGAAAGACAAATGGCAGCAGATAACAAGACTTTAGGAAGATTCACTTTATCAGGAATAGCTCCAGCCCCAAGAGGAATTCCTCAAATAGAAGTAACCTTTGATATAGATGCTAATGGTATAGTAAATGTATCTGCTAAGGATAAGGGAACAGGAAAGGAAGCTAATATAACAATTACTGCATCAACTAATCTTTCTGATGACGAAATAGATAAGGCAGTTAAAGAAGCAGAGAAATTTGCAGAAGAAGATAAGAAGAGAAAAGAATCTATAGAAGTAAAGAATAATGCAGATCAATTAGTTTATCAAACTGAAAAGACTTTAAATGAACTAGGAGATAAAGTTTCAGCAGAAGATAAATCAAAGATAGAAGCTAAAGTAGAAGCATTAAAGAAAATCAAAGATGGTGAAGATTTAGAAGCTATTAAAAAGGCTACTGAAGAATTAACTCAAGAATTCTATGCTATTTCATCAAAATTATATCAAGATCAGCAACAAGCAGGTCAAGGAGCAGGTCCAGACATGGGTGGAAATCCAGGAGCAGGTGCTTCTCATGATGACAATGTAGTAGATGCAGATTTTAAGGTTGATGACGATAAATAATAGCAATTTCATTAACTGATGGTATAATATATAGGGGAAGCCAAAAGCGGTCTTCCCCTATATTTGAGTTATAATAAACTGAATTCTTAGCTTCAGAAGGAGTTTTAACTTTCTCTGAAGGTTATAAATCGTTATCTAATGGTGTGCAACTTTTCTTTAAAAAGAGATGGAAGTTTTACAATGGTGGGCATTATATAGATAAGTAGTGAAAATAGTAGTTATAGGCGGTGTAAATCCATGGCAAAGAAGGATTATTATGAAGTGCTGGGTCTTCAAAAAGGTGCCAGCGAAAGTGAAATAAAAAGTGCATTTAGAAAACTAGCTATAAAATATCATCCTGATAAAAATCAAGGAGATAAAGAAGCAGAAGAAAGATTTAAAGAGATAAATGAAGCTTACCAAGTTCTTAGTGATCCAGAGAAGAAAGCAAGATATGATCAGTTTGGAACTGCTGACTTTGATGGAGCAGGCTTTGGCGGAGGTGCAGGTGGCTTTGATTTCAGTGACTTAGGAGATATCTTTGGAGGATTTGGAGATATCTTTGGAGGAGGTTTTGGAGGAAGCTCAAGACGTAAGAATGGACCTGTAAGAGGAGATGACCTTGAGTACACTTTAAACTTAACTTTTGAAGAAGCTGTATTTGGAACAACTAAAGAAATAACTATAAATAGAGAAGAGAACTGCGAAAAGTGCCATGGAAGTGGAGCTAAGTCAGGCACTTCTCCTGTAACATGTGACAAATGTCATGGAACAGGTCAGGTAAGAGTTCAAAGACAAACACCACTTGGAGTGTTTGCTACAGTTTCAACTTGTGATAAATGTGGAGGTAAAGGAAAGATAATATCAGATCCATGCCCTAACTGCCACGGAAGTGGAAAAGAAAATAAGAGAAAGAATATAACAATAAATGTACCAGCTGGAGTAGACACTGGAAATGTAATACCACTAAGAGGTCAGGGAGACCATGGTAGACAAGGTGGACCAGCAGGAGACCTTTACGTGAGAATAAATGTAGCTCCTCATAAATATTTTAAGAGAAGAGGCAATGATATTTATATAGACACACATATATCTATGGCTAAAGCGGCTCTTGGAACAGAAATAAAAGTTCCTACAGTAGATGGAGATGTAATTTATACAGTGCCATCTGGAACTCAGCCAGGAACAAGATTTAGACTTAAAGGAAAAGGTGTACCTAAGATAAATAGTTCTTCTAGGGGAGACCAGTATGTAGATGTCGTAGTTGAAGTTCCAAAGAAGTTAAATGACAAACAAAAGGAAGCTCTTGAAATGTTTTTAGAAGCAAGTGGAGAACATAAATCAGAGCATGAAAAAGGATTTTTCAGTAAATTCAAAAGATAGACTTAAAATGAGATAGACTTTCAACCTAAAATAAAAGGCTGAAGGTCTATTATTTTAAAGTAAAAAGTATAGACATTTATGCTTAGATAATAGTATTGTGGACATATTTTAAGATAAGGTATAAAATATATAAGTAAATTAGAAACTAACAATGAAGCAGATAACTTTAGAAGGGATGATATTAGTGAACGGAACTTGGATAGAAGTTAAAGTTGTGACAAAGCCTGATGCATTAGAGATGGTGCAGGGGATTTTTTACGGATTAGATGTAAAAGGGGTGGCTATAGAAGACCCTAGAGATATATTAGAGAGAGAACAAGGACCTCTTACATGGGATTTTGCAGATATAAACATATTAGAGCATGGTGGAAAGGCTGCAGTAGTAAAAGGATATTTTTCAGTAGAAGATGATATGGAAGAAATCTTAGAATACATAAAAGTTAAGCTTATAGAAATCAAAGATATGGGCGTAGATATTGGAGAAGGTACTGTGGAGTACATAAAAGTAAATGAAGAAGATTGGGCCAACAATTGGAAGAAGTATTATAAGCCTACGAAAATAGGAAAAAATATAATTGTAAAGCCTATATGGGAAGAATATGAAGCTAATGGGGAAATGATTATAGAGCTTGATCCTGGAATGGCTTTTGGAACAGGAACTCATGAAACTACAAGAATGTGTGTAGAGGCTTTGGAAGAAAATGTTAAAGGTGACACTACGGTGTTTGATATAGGAACAGGTTCAGGAATATTAGCTATAGCAGCAGCTAAACTTGGTGCGAAAAAGGTAATAGGAGTTGATCTAGACCCTGTAGCTGTAGACTCAGCAAAGGAGAATGTAAGCTTTAACGATTTAAATAACATAGAAATTCTTTATGGAAATCTTATGGATGTTGTAACAGGGAAAGCTGACTTAGTAGTTGCTAACATAATTGCAGAAATAATAGTAGTTCTTGCAGAAGACGTTAAGAATTTCTTAGTTCCTGGAGGACTTTTTATAACTTCAGGAATAATAAGAGAAAGAAGAGAACTTGTTGAAACAAAACTTAAAGAAAAAGGATTTAAGATAAAAGAAGTTAAAGAGCAGGGAGAATGGCTTTGCATAATTGCAGAAGCTTAAAGGAGAGTAATAATGCATAAGTTTTTCATTTCAAACAATCTTATAGATGGAGATAAAGCCTTAATAGAAGGCGATGATGTAAAACATATTTATAAAGTATTAAGATTGCAAGTTGGGGATGAAATCATAATCAATAATCTTAATGGTCAGGAATATTTAGCTCGCATAGATGATATAAACAAAAAAGAAGTTCAGCTTGCAATTATAGAAAAGTTAGATGTAAGCAATGAAAGTCCAATAAGAATTCATTTATATCAAGGGCTCCCTAAATCTACAAAGATGGATTTAATAGCTCAAAAGGGAACAGAACTTGGTATTTCATCTATAACTCCTGTCATAACAGAAAGAGTTATTGTAAAAAATGAGGGTGAATTTAAAAAAGTAGATAGATGGCAGAGAATAGCCTTAGAAGCCTCTAAACAGAGTAAGAGAACCTTAATACCTTCTATAAATACTCCTATATCCTTTGAAATTATGATGAGTGAAATAAATGATATGGACCTTATTGTGGTGCCTTATGAAAATGCAGAAGGATATGGAATAAAAAAGATGATGGATAACTTAAATGCAGAATCTATAGTGGATATTGCTATAGTGATAGGACCTGAAGGCGGTTTTGAAGAAGAGGAGATATCAAAACTTAAAGATATAGGAGCTCATATAGTGACTTTGGGACCTAGAATTTTAAGGACTGAAAGTGCAGGTTTTGTATGTACTGCTATTCTTCAATATGAATTAGGGGATGTAGGAGGTGTCGTATAATGAAAGTAGCTTTTTCTACTTTAGGATGTAGAGTTAACGTTTATGAATCAGAAGCTATGGCAGAGAAATTTATAAAGGAAGGCTATGAAGTTGTAGACTTCTCTGAAAAAGCTGATGTTTATGTTATAAATACATGTACTGTTACCAATATGGGAGATAAGAAATCTCGTCAGATAATAGGAAGAGCAAGAAGACTTAATGAAAAAGCAATAATTGCAGTAGTTGGATGTTATTCTCAGATTGCTCCAGACGAAGTTTCATCAATAGATGGTGTAGATGTAGTCCTTGGAACAAGAAATAAAGGAGATATAGTATATTGGGTTAATAGAGCAAAATCAGAAAAAAGCAAGGTTGTAAATGTAACAGAAAATATATTGAAAAATAAGGTTTTTGAAGAACTTAAGATAGAAGATTATCAGGATAAAACAAGAGCTTTCTTAAAAATTCAAGATGGATGCAATAGATTTTGTAGCTACTGCCTTATACCTTATGCACGAGGTGCTGTGTGTAGTAAAAAACCAGAGGTAGTTATAGAAGAAGTCAAAAATCTTGCAATACATGGATTTAAAGAAATAATATTATCAGGAATACATACCGCTTCCTATGGTGTAGACTTAGAAGATAAAACAACACTTATGGATCTACTAGAAGAAATTGAAAAAATCCAAGGTATAGAGAGAGTAAGAATAGGTTCTATAGATCCTACATTTTTTACAGAAGATATAAAAGAAAGGCTTGTAAAACTTAAAAGATTATGTCCTCATTTTCATTTATCCCTTCAAAGTGGAAGCAATGATACATTAAAGAGGATGAATAGAAGATATTCTAAAGAGGAATATAAAGATATAGTTAATATGCTTAGAAACTCTATAGAAGATGTATCTATAACTACAGATATAATTGTAGGGTTTCCAGGTGAAACTGAGGAAGAGTTTAAAGAGACTTATGAATTTTTAAAAGATGTAAGACTTACTAAAATGCATATATTTAAATATAGTCCAAGAAAAGGTACAAAAGCAGCTACTATGAAAGACCAAATTCATGGTACAATAAAGGAAGAAAGAAGCAAAGCGCTTATTGAACTTAATGAAAAGAATGAAGAAGAATTCATGAAAAAAATGGTTGGAAAAACTGTAGATGTATTATTTGAGGAAGTTGTACATGGAGAAGAAAAAATATATACAGGATATACTCCAAACTATATAAAAACTATATGTGAAGGTACTGAAGATTTAATTGGACAGATAAAAAAAGTATATATAAAAGAAGTTTCTAAAGATAACCTTATTGGAGAAGTTTTATAAAGATATACTTTTACATAAGCACATTAAAGGAGGTGAAATCATGGGAAACTGTATTTTTTGTAAAATCATAAATGGAGAGATTCCATCTCAAAAGGTTTATGAAGATGATGTTGTTTTTGCTTTTAAAGATATAAGTCCAGAAGCACCGTTTCATATTTTAATTGTGCCAAAATGTCACATAAGGAATATTAATGAAATCAACAATGACAATAGCCATATAATAGCACATATCTTTGAAGTTATTAATAAAATAACATTAGAACAAGGAATAGACAAGGATGGCTATAGAGTTGTAAGCAACTGTGGAGAACATGGAGGACAGACTGTAGATCATCTTCATTTTCATTTATTAGGTGGAAGAAATCTTGCTTGGCCTCCAGGTTAAAAAATATATAAATGAAATTGTTGACAGTGAAGAATAGCTTATTGTATAATTAAGCGTGTGCTATTAGCGTTAGCTACTTTAGTTTACTTAATTATAATGTAATAATGTGCTAGCGGAGGGAGGGATATTAGATGTCAGAAATAAAAGTTGGAGAAAACGAATCACTTGATAGTGCGTTAAGAAGATTTAAGAGAAAGTGCGCTAGAGCTGGTGTTCTTTCAGAGGTTAGAAAGAGAGAGCATTATGAAAAGCCAAGCGTTAAGAAAAAGAAGAAGTCAGAAGCTGCTAGAAAGAGAAAGTTTAAGTAAGAGTTTTGAAAGAAGGTAAAAATATGCCCATAAAAGAAAGACTTCAAGAAGACTGGAAACAAGCAATGAAATCTAAAGATAAATTTAGATCTTCTACTATTAGCTTGGCAAAGTCTGCAATACTTTTAGTTGAAAAAACTGATGGTATTAAGCTTGAGGATGAGCAGGTTATAGAGATTTTGGCAAAGGAAGTTAAGCAAAGAAATGAGGCTATCCTTGAATTCCAAAAGGGAAATAGGCAAGATCTTGTTGATAGTGCTAAAGCTGAAATAGAAATTTTAAAAGAATACCTTCCTCAGCAGTTAAGTGAAGAAGAAATTAAAAAAATTGTTATAGATGTAGCTGATAACTTGGGCGCAAGTAGCATGAAAGACATGGGCAAAGTTATGGCAGAAGTAAGGCCGAAAATAGTAGGTCGTGCCGATGGCAGACTTGTAAGTTCAATAGTAAAAAATTACTTGAATAATAAATAAAAGACTCACCGAAAGGTGAGTCTTTTGATTTGCGCAAAAAATAATAATTACTATTCATCTCATAAGCATTTATAAGAAAATATCCTCATAAGATAATATGAGGATATTTATGAAAACTTAAAATTTATGAGGTGAGAGTATGGATGGTAAACTAAATAGAACAAGAGAAGCTGTAGCTGATACATTAGGGATACCTTTAGAAGTCGCTTTGGACATACCTAAGATTATAATAGACGGAAACTATCAAATAGTTATAGAGAATCATAAGGGACTAATAGTATTTGATGAAAACATGGTTGTAGTTAATTCTAAAGTAGGATCAATAACGCTAAAGGGAAGGGATTTTAAAGTGTTGTTCATAGGGGGGAATACCTTGACTATAGGCGGTATTTTAGAATCTGTAGGGTATGGAAGCAATGAAAATTAAAGATAGCATTAAAAGTGGAACTATAACCATAGAGATCCAGGGTATGCATCCAGAAAGTACTATAAATGCTATGTGGGCTCAAGGGATAGACATAAAGAATTTGAAAAGAATAAACATAACAATACTTAACTTAGATATAAATATAAGGGATTTATCAAATGTAAAAGAAATAGCAAAAATAAAAAAGTGCAAAGTGAGGGTTTTAAGATCTAATGGTATATTATATATACTATCTAGAGTGAAAAATGGGGGTCTTCTCATAAGTGGGATAGCAATATTTATATTTCTTATTTATTACTTGTCCCTTTATGTATGGAATATCAATATAGATGATACAAAAGTTTTATCTCCTTATGAAGTAAGGCAACAGCTTCTTACTTATGGAATAAAGCCTGGAATAAAAAAATCATCTATAAATATATATGATTTAGAAAATGATTTGAAAAAAGATGACGATAGAATAATGTGGGCAAGAGCAAGAATAGAAGGCGGAACTTTGAGAATTAAAATAGAAGAAAAGCAGAATCCACCATCTATAAAGGTACAGGAAAATAAAGGAGATATAATTGCTAAATGTGATGGACAAATAGTGAGGCTTTATACTACTTCTGGAAGTGCTGTAGTATCAAAAGGAGATATAGTAAAGAAAGGACAGGTTCTTATACAAGGAATACAAGGTAAAGAAGGATTCACCTACGAAACACCTGCAGAGGGAACTGTGATAGCTAAAACCTTTTACGAAAACTCGAAAAATGTGAAGATAAAAGGAGTAAATGATGTAAGGACTGGAAATCAGGAAAAAGATATATATTTAAATATTTTTGGTAAAAAATTATATTTGAAAAAATGTGATGTGAAATATTCAAAATATGATAAAATAGAAGAGAGTGGAAAATTTTTAAATAGCACTATATACTATGAAGTTAAGGAAGAAGCTTTTGAAAGTAATGTAGATGATGTGGTGGTAAAGGAAGTGCAAAAAATGGAGGAAGAACTTGCGAAAAATCTTGATAAAAGCTCAGTAGTAACAGATAAAATAATAGACAAAGAAATTAGTGAAACTAATGTAAATATAAGAACAGTCTTTATAGTGGAACAAGATATTGCTACACATTAAAAAGACGATTATTTCACATTAAAAACGAGTGGGTGATAAAAGATGGAAACGAAAAAAGAAGGCAGTTTTTTTGAAAAGTATAAGAAACCATTTATATTTATAATTACCTTTATGCTTTGCTATGTAGTTCTTATGACTTCTCAAATAGCTAAAAAGATAAATATATCTGTTGGAGAAATAGCTAAATACAATATAAAAGCCAACAGAGAGGTAATAAACAACATAGCGACAAAAGCAAAGGAAAAACAAGCTGAAGAAAATGTCCCTAATCAGTATACGGAAAAACCTGATGTCAAAAAGAGCTCTATAGAAAATATAAAGACTTTATTTGCTAAGGTAAATACTTATAGGGACATGACTATAGAAGACAAAGAAAAGATTTCAAGATTAAAAGAGGAGAGTCCTATAGCATTGAAGAATGATGGATTTGAATATCTTTTAAAGCTATCTAAGGAAGATTTAACTTCAATGGAAAATCAGATTTTGGATGGAATGAATCAAGTTTATGAAGGAAGCATAAAAGAAAATAATTCCGAAGATTTAAAAAAGGCTCAAGAAGTATTTTTAGGGTTTATTACAAAATCTAATATGTCCTCTGAATCTAAGGATGTAGCTTCTATGATAGGTGTATATCAAATAGCGCCAAACTTATTTTATGATAAAGATAAAACGGAAGAAATGAAAAAGCAGGCAGTAAAAAATATAACTCCTGAAATGATACAAAAGAATCAAATAGTCGTAAAAGAGGGAGAACCTGCTACAGCAGAACAAATACAAATCCTTATGGATTTAGGTATATTAGATGATTCCGTAGGCACTGCGTGGTATATATACCTTGTAATAGCTATGGTTGTTATGATGAGCTTATATCTACAATGGATGTACCTATATAAATACCATAGGGATGAAATATATAATGACAATAGAAAACTTATACTCATAAGCGTCATTACAGTATCTATGATAGTGATATCAAGGATTATGAACTTTGTATCTCCGTTTTTAATTCCTTTTGCGTGTGGACCACTATTATTATCAATATTATTAAACTATAAAGTATCAATAGTCATAAGTGCATTAAATATACTTCTTATAAGTCCTGTAGTAGATTTTAACGTTGAAATAACTATAATAGCACTTGTAAGTATAATAGTGGCTTCTACAACTCTTAAGAGACTTCAGCAGAGAAATGATATATTGTACTCATCTATATATATTGCAGCATTTAATATGATAATAACTTTTTCAATGGGAACCCTTATATCAAATAACATATTAGATGTTATAAAAAAGACCGGATATGCAGGAGCAGGAAGTGTTCTTGCGGCTATTTTAACTATAGGTTTCTTACCTTTGTTTGAGAGCATGTTTGACATAGTCACAGTTATAAAACTTTTAGAACTTTCTAATCCTAATAATCCTCTTATGAGGAAACTTCTAATGGAAGCTCCGGGAACATATCATCATAGCGTTCTTGTGGCAAATTTAGCAGAACTAGCTGCAGAAGCTGTTGGTGGAAATCCAGTACTGGCAAGAATAGCAGCTTATTATCATGATGTTGGAAAGACAAAAAGGCCTTATTTCTTCAAAGAAAATCAAACAGGAAAAGAAAATCCTCATGATAAGATAAGTCCTAATTTAAGTACGCTGATAATAACATCTCATGTAAAAGATGGTCTTGAGATGGCAAAAGAAAATAATCTTCCAAAGGTTATACAAGATATAATACAACAGCATCACGGTACTACTTTAGTAAAATATTTTTATTATACTGCAAAGAACAATGCAGAGAATCCAGAAGAGATAAAAGAAGAAGATTTTAGATATATGGGTCCAATACCACAATTTAAAGAAAGTGGTATTATAATGCTGGCAGATGGTGTTGAAGCAGCTGTAAGATCTATTCCTGACCCTACTAAAGGCAAAATTGAAGAGATGGTAAACAACATAATAAAGGATAAATTAAATACTGGACAATTAGACGACTGCGATTTAACATTAAAAGATTTGGATAAAATAAGAGAGTCATTTTTGAAATCCTTGAATGGAATTTACCACCAAAGGATAGAATATCCTACAGATCATACTATAGGATTAAAGAAACAAGGAGAATAATAATGATTTTTATAGATAATGAACAAGAGAAGATAGAACCTTCAGAAGAATTTAAAGAAAAGCTTTCTGAAATGATAGATTTTGCATTAAAAGAAGAGGAAGTGAAAGTTCCTTATGAGATAAGTCTGTTGTTTGTAGATAATGAAGGTATTCACGAAATAAATAAAGAGCAGAGAGGAATAGATAAGGTAACCGATGTGTTATCTTTCCCTATGCTAGATTATCCTAATGGAAAAGTATTTAAAGATGCATATAAAGGATATGAATTTAAAGCAGAAGACTTGGATGGAGATCTTTTAGTCTTAGGAGATATAGTTTTAAGCTTAGAAAGAGCAAAGGAGCAGAGCATAGAGTTTGGGCATTCCTACATGAGGGAAGCTTGTTATCTGGTAATACATTCTGTTCTACATCTTTTGGGCTATGACCATATGGAAAATGATGAGAAAATCCTTATGAGGCAAAGAGAAGAGTATATTTTAGACAAGTTTAATATTAATAGGGAACTTTAAAAAGAGTTAAGATTAAACTTAACTCTTTTTAAACATACTAGAAGAGGTGGTGGTTTTGTGAAAATAAGAGGACTAGTAGATAGTTTTAACTATGCAATAGAAGGAATTATATATGCTGTTAGAACTCAACGAAATATGAAGATTCATATGGTTGCTACTTTATGTGTTCTGTCAGCGTGCTTTTTTTATGACCTTACTAAAATGGAGCTTTTAATAATAACAATAACAGTTAGTATGGTTATTGGGGCAGAACTTATAAATACAGCTGTAGAAGCTGCTGTTGATGCTACGACAAACTATTATCACCCTCTTGCAAAAATAGCAAAAAATGTTGCAGCAGGTGCAGTTTTAGTTACAGCTATAAATGCTCTTATAGTAGGATATATAATATTTTGGGATAGATTAAGTGAAATAACATTTTCAACTATAGATAAGATAAAGAATTCAGATCCATATTTAATATTTTTAGTACTTATATTCGTATCTATAACTACATTAATTGTAAAAGCTATATTTGGAGAGGGAACACCATTAAAGGGAGGCATGCCAAGCGGACACAGTGCTATAGCATTTTCAATAGCCACAACTATAGCCTTAATAACAGAAGAACCTATAAGTGTCATGCTTAGCTATCTATTGGCACTAATTGTTGCACAAAGCAGAGTTGATTCCGAGGTTCATTCTGTTTTGGAAGTAATAGTAGGTGCTATTTTTGGTACACTTTTAACAGTTGCAATATTCAAATTTCTTTCTATAGTATAGAACATTATTGAAATACATATAAATAATGCTATAATTTAAATACAAGAGCTTAACTATTGGAGGAATAAAATATGAAATATGATGTATTAATAGAAAAAGCTATAGAAGCAAGAGAAGCGGCCTATACTCCTTATTCCCATTTTAAGGTTGGAGCTGCTGTGCTCACTGAAGATGGATCTATATACAGTGGATGTAATGTTGAAAATGCATCATTTGGTGCTACTAATTGTGCGGAAAGAACTGCTATATTTAAAGCTGTTTCAGAAGGTCATAGAGTTATAAAAGCCATAGCTGTTATAGGTGATACTAAAGCATATACTTATCCTTGTGGGATATGCAGACAGGTTATGCTTGAATTCGCAGAAAATAAAGATATACCTGTTATAATAATTAAAAACAAGAAAGAATTCATTACAAAAACATTAGATGAGATAATTCCTGGAAGTTTTACTAAAAAGGATTTAGATCAAGCATAGGAGGCAAAATGTTTAAATCAGGATTTGTTACTATAATCGGAAGACCGAATGTTGGAAAGTCAACGCTATTAAATTATATTATGGGTGAAAAACTTTCTATTGTTTCACCAAGACCACAAACTACTAGAAATAATATACAAACAATACTTACAACTGATGACTATCAAATGGTATTTGTAGATACGCCAGGACTACATAAACCAAGGCATAAGCTTGGTGAATATATGGTAAAGGTAGCTAAGGATGCATTAAAAGAAGTGGACTTAATATTATTTTTGACAACACCAGAAGGAGAAATCCAAAAAGGAGACGAAATTATATTAGAGCAGCTTCAAGACATAGAGATACCAATGTTTTTAATCGTAAATAAAATTGATGAGAATACTCAAAATAAAGTTGCAGAAACTCTTGAAGCTTACGGGAAAAAATTTAAATTTAAAGAGATAATTCCTATAAGTGCTATAAAGGGAAAAAATGTAGATGTACTTGTAGAGCTTATGCAGAAAGAACTTCCAGAAGGACCGAAATATTATCCAGATGATATGATAACAGATGTTCAAGAGAGATTTGTAGTCAGCGAAATAATAAGAGAAAAAGCTTTAAAGCTTTTATCTGATGAGGTGCCTCATGGAATAGCAGTAGATATCATTCAAATGAAAAGGGATCAACGAGGAAAGTATACCATTGAGGTTGATATGATATGTGAAAAAGATTCTCACAAAGGAATAATCATTGGTAAAAATGGTCAAACATTAAAGAGAATAGGACAGTATGCAAGAGAAGATATAGAAAAATTCTTAAGAGCAAATGTAAACTTAAAAATTTGGGTAAAGGTAAGAAAGGAATGGAGAGATAATCCATCATTCTTAAAAGAATTAGGTTATAAAACTAAAAAGTAGGGAGATGATTTTCTGGCTCAGTTTAAAACTAATGGAGTTATAATTAAGTCTCAGGATTACAAAGAAAATGATAAGCTCCTTTGGATATTTACAGAAAATCTTGGTAAAATAACTGCTATAGCTAAAGGAGCAAAAAAGAATAGCAATAAGTTATTTCCATCATCCCTGCCATTGTGTTTTGGAGAATATGTTTTATATAAAGGAAAGAGTTTGTATACAATAAATGAAGGAAGGATAAAAGCATCCTTTCAAGGGTTATTAGATGACTTAGAAAAACTAACTTATGCTACATATCTTTGCGAACTTATAGACATAAGTGAAATGGAAGAGGAACCTAATCGGGAATTATTTAAAATATTTGTTTCAGCTCTTTATTTTATGAACTCAAATGCTTTGGATGATGAGATGCTGGTTCGTACTTTCGAACTTAAGCTTTTAAAGCTTACAGGATATGGCATGGAGCTCAATCATTGTGTAGCCTGCAAAACTCCTTTAAAATCATCTAATTACATAAACTTAGCTTATTCTGGTGGTGTTTGTGATAACTGTAGAAAGGAAAGAGGATTAGTGGTATCTAGAGGAACTTTTAATGCTCTAAGGTTTTTATATAACACTACCTTTGAAAAAGTTTATAGACTTAATTTAGATAGAAAAACTAAAGATGAAATAGAAAAAATATTATCATACATAATTCAAAACAGCTATTCAAGAAAACCTAAAAGTTTAGAAATGCTTACTATGTTTAAGGAGAGTGTTAAAGATGATAGATATTAGTTTGGAAAAATTAGATATGATAAAAGAGAGAACTGGTGTATCTTATGGTGAAGCTAGAGAAGCTCTAGAAACATGTGATGGAGATGTGGTTGACGCTATAATTTACATTGAAGAGAAGAAGAATAATGAACCATCTCCAGTAGATACAAGCTTAGAACAATTTAAGGAATGGCTAAAAAATACTATTGAAAAAGGCAATATATCTAGAATTAAAGTGAAAAAAGATGATAAGGTTATAGTTGATGTTCCAGTAAATGCCGGAGTCGCTGCTGGAGTTATAGCAGTAATATGGTGGCCTATAGCAGCAATACTTACTGCAACAGCAGTTGTATCAAAAGTTACAATAGAAATTACAAAAGATGATGGCTCTATAGAAGTGGTAAATAAGCTAGTAAAAACAACAGCAAATGATGTAAAAGATAAAGCTTCTGCAGTAGCTGAAGATATGAAGAATAGATTTAAAAACTTTACGACTAACTTAAAGAATAAGAGTACAGAAGATGGAAATATAATATCAAATGATGAGCCTGTTTATCAGTATACAGTAAAATTTGATGAAGAAAATAAAGAAAATTAATAACAATCCAAATAATATATAAAGTTAAAAAATATGGACTAATTGAAAAATAGTGTATACCATTAAGTAGATTTGTTGTATAATTAATTATAGTATTTGAATGTTATGGAAAGAGGTGAGGGCAATTAAACTTACACCAAGACAGCATGAAATAATAAAACTAGTTAAGGAAAATGAACCTATAACTAGTGAAGCTCTAGCTCGTAATCTAGGGGTTACAAGAGCAGCTCTCAGACCAGACTTAGCAATACTAACTATGACTGGAATATTGGAAGCAAGACCGAAGGTCGGATATATTTATTCTCAAAAGCCATCCCATAGTATGGTATATGATTATATCATTGATATAAAAATAAAAGATATAATGTCTGCACCTGTGGTTGTAAATGAAGAAACTTCAGTATATGATGCTACGGTTCATATATTCCTAAATGATGTTGGAACTCTATTTGTAGAAAACAAGGAAGTTTTAGTAGGAGCAATATCTAGAAAAGACCTTCTAAAAATAGCAATAGGTGGAACTGACATACACAAGGTTCCAGTTGGAATTATAATGACTAGAATGCCTAACATTATTTGTATCGAGAGAGAGGACAGCGCTTATCTTGCAGCTAAGAAAATTATAGAGCATGAAGTGGATAGTCTTCCCGTGATAGAGAGAATGGAACGAGACGGTAGAGAAGTAATGAAAATTGTAGGTAAAGTATCCAAAACAAACATAACAAAGTTATTCCTTAAATTAGGTGAAAATGATTAAATAGTTTATAAAATAGGGAGGAAATCCCATTTATAATAAAATCACAAATTAGAGGAGTGTTATAAGATGGACAACAAAAAATATGTATACCTCTTTAGTGAAGGTAATGCTTCAATGAGAAATTTACTTGGTGGAAAGGGTGCCAATTTAGCTGAGATGACAAATCTAGGTATCCCAGTACCAAAAGGATTTACAGTATCAACAGAAGCATGTAACAAGTATTATGATGATGGTAAGATGATATCCAAAGAAATAATGACTGAAGTAGAAGAAAAGATGGTACAACTTGAAGAAATTACAGGAATGAAATTTGGAAGCTTAGATAACCCACTTCTTGTTTCAGTTAGATCAGGTGCAAGAGTTTCAATGCCAGGTATGATGGATACAATATTAAATCTAGGCTTAAATGATGAAACTGTAGAAGTTGTAGCAAAAAAGACAAATAATCCAAGATTTGCATATGATTCTTATAGAAGATTCATACAAATGTTCTCTGATGTAGTAATGGGAGTAGAAAAGAGATTATTTGAGAAGTTAATAGATGAAGCAAAAGAGAGAAAAGGCGTTCAGTATGATACTGAACTTGATTGTAACGATTTAAAAGAATTGGTACTTAAATTTAAAGAGCTTTACAAAAAGGAAATGGGAGAAAACTTCCCTCAAGATGCTAAGACTCAATTAATTGATGCAATAACAGCAGTTTTTAGATCTTGGGACAACCCTAGAGCAATAGTTTATAGAAGATTAAATGACATACCAGGAAACTGGGGTACAGCTGTAAACGTACAACAAATGGTATTTGGTAACAAAGGAGATACTTCAGGTACTGGAGTTGCGTTCTCAAGAAACCCATCTACAGGGGAAAAGAAATTATTTGCTGAATACTTAATGAATGCTCAAGGGGAGGATGTTGTAGCAGGAATAAGAACTCCTCAACCTATATCAAAGCTTAAGGATGATATGCCTGAGATTTATGATCAATTCGTAAAAATCGTTGATAAATTAGAAAAGCATTATAAAGATATGCAAGATATGGAATTTACTATTGAAGAAGGAAAATTATATTTTTTGCAGACTAGAAATGGTAAGAGAACAGCACAGGCTGCATTAAAGATAGCTGTTGATTTAGTTGCAGAAGGAATGTTAACTAAAGAAGAAGCTATATTAAAGGTAGAACCTAAACAATTAGATTCACTTCTTCATCCAACTTTCAATGAAAAAGAGCTTAAATCAGCAGAAGTTATAGCAAAAGGACTTCCAGCTTCTCCAGGAGCAGCTTGTGGTAAGATTGCATTTACAGCAGAAGAAGCTAAGGAAAGATCAGACGCGGGAGAAGATGTTGTTCTTGTAAGACTTGAAACTTCCCCAGAAGACATTGAAGGAATGATAGCAGCAGAAGGAATTTTGACTGTAAGAGGCGGAATGACTTCTCATGCAGCGGTTGTAGCTAGAGGTATGGGTGCTTGCTGTGTAGCTGGATGTGGAGATATAAAGGTTAATGAAGAAACTAAGACTATGTCAGTAAATGGTAAAGTATATGGTTGTGAAGATTATATATCTTTAGATGGTAATACAGGAAATGTTTATGGGCAAGCAATAAGTCCAGAAGAGCCACAAATAAGTGGTGAATTTGCAACATTCATGAGTTGGGCTGATGAAATAAGGGCTTTAAAGGTTAGAACTAATGCTGATAGCCCAAGAGATGCTAGACAAGCTGTTAAGTTTGGAGCAGAAGGAATAGGTCTTTGCAGAACTGAGCATATGTTCTTCGCAGAAGACAGAATTTCAGCAGTAAGAGAAATGATAGTTGCCAAAAATGTAGAGGAAAGAAAGAAAGCTTTAGAGAAACTTCTTCCAATGCAAAGAGAAGACTTTATAGGAATATATGAGGCTATGGAAGAAAGACCTGTTACTATAAGACTTTTAGATCCACCACTACATGAATTTTTACCACATGATGATGAGGATATAAGGGATTTAGCAAAGGAAATGGGATTAACCTTTGAAGATCTTAAAAATACAGTAGAATCACTACATGAATTCAATCCAATGATGGGACATAGAGGATGCAGACTTGCTGTTTCTTATCCTGAAATTGCAGAAATGCAAGTAAGAGCTATTATAGAAGCTGCAATATGTGTGAAAGAAAAATGTAGTTACAATATAATACCTGAAATAATGATTCCATTAGTTGGCGAAGTTAAAGAACTTAAATTTGTTAAGGATATAGCAGTTAAAGTAGCTGATGAAATAATAAAAGAAAAAGGAACAGATATGAAGTACTTAATTGGTACTATGATAGAAATTCCAAGAGCTGCACTAACAGCTGATGAGATTGCAAAGGAAGCTGAGTTCTTCTCATTTGGTACAAATGATTTAACTCAAATGACATTTGGTTTCTCAAGAGATGATGCTGGCAAATTCTTGAATGATTACTATGAAAGAAAAATTTATGAATCAGATCCGTTCTCTAAGTTAGATCAAAATGGAGTTGGAAAATTAGTTGAAATGGCAGCAGTTAAAGGAAGATCTACAAGACCAAACATAAAGCTTGGTATATGTGGAGAGCATGGTGGAGATCCATCATCAGTTGAATTCTGTCATAATATAGGATTAAACTATGTGTCATGTTCACCATTTAGAGTTCCAGTAGCTAGACTTGCTGCAGCTCAAGCACAAGTTAAGAATAAAAGATAATAAACATAAAAAAGACCACTAAAAAGTGGTCTTTTTTTATGATAATGATGAATTAAAAAGATTTTCAGTATAGTTTATAAGTTTATTAATAAACTCTAATTGTCCATCAGTCTTTTTAGTAGCATGTATAATAAGTGATTGGAAAGAATGTTTATTACATTTATTAATATTGTTATAGTAGTCCTTAGAAAGTTTCCAGTATTTTTGAGGAAAAGCGAGATAAGCTATAATATATTTATATTCATCAATGGATAAAGGCAAAGTCTTATTATATAAAGACAAAGCGTTTATAGCAATTTCAAAATCCCATTTTGTATTTTCTCTTTTCAAAAGACGCCTCAAAAAATATGATATATCATGACAGCAATAATCCATTTTGCATTTATCAAAATCAATCACAAAAACATTATTATTTTTATCAAAAATTATGTTTTTATTTACGTAGTCACCGTGACAAAGACTTCTTCTTAGATTATTACTGTCTATAGAGGATGAAATTTCTAAGGCTTTAGACGCTAATAATAAATTAGAATCAAACGAGTCTAAAAATATTTTCGAAAACCTATCCTTGTACTTAAATGCGAGATTTGAACATTTTAATAAATCTTGAAAATGTTTAGATGTAGAATCATATATGCTATCAAATCCTGTCCTTGATGCGCTGCCTAAAATTGGTTGAAATTTTATGCCGGCATTATGAAGTTTTGCAAGATTAGCAGCAGAATTCATAACATTTTCTATGTTATCATAATCACATTTATCTCCGTTTACCCATTCTGTTAATATAAAAAGCATTTCATTTTTTTCTACAAACCTACCTCCACGAAGAGTTGGAAGTATACGTGGAACATTAACTTCGTATCTATAAAGCCATTCTATGGCAGAGTATACAAAAAGAAGCTGAGGTTTATCAAAATATATTTTCTTTAAACAGAATTTATTTGTAGGAGTTTCTATTCTATATACAGCTCTTTGCTTATCTGTATCCTTGAACTTTATTTGAGATACTGTTCCGTTTTCAAGTCCATAATGAGGAAGAATATAATGTTTAATATTCTCTTCTTTTAAAAGCTCATATTGAAGATATTTGGCAGAATCCTCAGGCATTATAACACTCCTTTAAAATTAATCTTACTATAATCATATTAATCAAATAATAAATATATACATACTAATATATGATTTATATATTAGAGTTTATTCCTATAACAACCTTAAAGGAAATTTAGGATGATTTATAGAAGTATACAAAGAGGTGAGTTTTATGGAAATAAGAAAAGAAATTGAAGATTATGAAGATATGATTTTTATTAAAGAGGCCTGCAAGTGTAAAGATTCTAAAGGAAGAGCATCCTATGAAAAAGAGGATGAGATAAGAACGTGTTTTATGGTTGATAGAGACAGGATAATTCACAGTAAAGCTTTTAGAAGATTAAAACATAAAACTCAAGTATTTATAAAAACATCTAGTGACCATTATAGAACAAGACTTACACATACACTAGAAGTTTCTCAGATAGGAAGAACTATAGGAAAGTCTTTGAGACTCAATGAAACTTTAGTAGAAGCTGTAGCCTTATGTCATGATATTGGGCATGTGGCTTTTGCTCATAGTGGTGAAGAGGTTCTAAATGAGATTCTTCCTAACGGATTTAAACACAATGAAAATAGTATAAGAGTAGTCAAATATATAGAGAAAGATGGAAGAGGATTGAACTTGACTGAGGAGGTTTTAGATGGGGTTCTTTATCATAGTGGATTTAGCAAAGGTAATAAAACTGCGTATACTTTAGAAGGACAGATAGTGAAGTTTAGCGATAAAATTGCTTATGTCAATCATGATATCGATGATTCTATAAGAGCGGGACTTCTAAAAGAGGAAGAATTGCCCCAAAATATAATTAACCTTCTTGGAGATACTAACAGCAAGAGAATTGACACATTAGTAAAGGACTGTATAAAAACGAGCAAAAACAATATACAACAAGGTGTTTTAAAAATAGAATTAAGCGAAGATATAGGAAATGCTCTGACTTCCCTTAGGAATTTTATGTTTGAAAGGATATATCTCGGGAATGTTCTTAGTGAAGAAAGAGATAAGGCTAAATTTGTTTTAAAAAAAGTATTTGAGTATTATAAAAATCATCCAGAAAAAATGCCGAAACTATATCAAGAAATAGCCTATAATGATGGAATATGTAGAGGAGTTTCAGATTACATATCAGGTATGACGGATGATTATTGTATATATGTATTCAATAACATATACATGCCAAAGATTGTTATCTTTTAATATAATAAGGAATAATATTATTAAGGTTGTGGGTAAAATAACCAAAGAGAAAAATAGTACTGAATAGAAGGAAAAACTGTTTTTACAAAGAATATATATAGAGTAAAGGTCAAATATAAGAAGAATTTTATAAAAATTTATATGAAAAGTTAAAAATAAGAAGGAAAATCATTATTTGTGTCGAATATAATATTCTTTGTTGGACTTTTATCAATTAAAAGTTAGGTGGGAAGTATCATTGATACCAGAACATATAATTGAGAAAATTAAGGAACAAAATGACATAGTGGATGTAATTTCAGAAGTAGTAAAACTTAAAAGAAGCGGAAGAAATTATATAGGTCTATGTCCGTTTCATCGTGAGAAAACACCTTCTTTTAGTGTATCTAGCGATAAACAAATTTTCAAATGCTTTGGTTGCGGGGAAGCCGGCAATGTTTTTTCATTTATTATGAAATACAAAAATATGAGTTATATAGATGCTGTAAAATATTTGGCAGATAGAGCAAATATAACAATAGAAGAAAAAGGCTCTTCTAAGAAGCTCCATGACAAAAAGGAGATTTTATATAATTTAAATAAGGAAGTGGCTAGATTCTTTTTTAATAATCTATACAAATACGAAACTGGTAAAAACTATTTTAACATTAGAGGCATAGATGAGAAGACTATAAGAAGATTTGGACTTGGATATTCTTTAAATAGTTGGAATAGTGTACTGCAAGTATTTCGTAGAAAATATGGGGAAGAATTATTATTAGAAGCGGGGTTGGTTTTAAAAAGCGAAAAGGGAACTGTATACGACAGATTTAGAAATCGTGTAATGTTTCCAGTTTTTGATTACAAGGGAAGAGTGATAGGATTTGGAGGAAGAGTTTTAGATGACTCAAAACCTAAATACTTAAATTCTCCTGAAACTTTGATCTTCAATAAGGGAACTAATCTATACGGATTAAATTTTGCTATTAAAAATAGCAATACTAGAACTTTTATAATAGTAGAAGGGTATATGGATGTGATTTCTCTTCATCAGCATGGAATAACTAATGCAGTAGCTTCACTAGGAACAGCTCTTACGGTGAACCAGGCTCGGCTTTTAAAAAGGTATGCAGATAAGGTTATAATATCTTATGATGCGGATTTGGCGGGACAGATGGCTACGATGAGAGGGCTGGAAATACTAAAGTCTAATGGCTTTGATGTTAGAGTTCTTACAGTACCAAATGGAAAAGACCCTGATGAATTTATACGAAACAATGGAAAAGAAGCTTTTCAAAAATTAATGGATTTAGCATTACCTCTAATTGATTATAGACTAAACAAAGCTAAAGAAGGTGTAAACTTTAAAAATAGAGATATGGTTATATCATATGTTAAAAAAGTTACAGATATTCTTACTAGCTTGGATAGTATAGAAAAAGATGTATATATCAAGAAAATTTCAGAGGAAAGTGGAATAGGAGAGAATGCTATCTATGATTTATTGAATGAAAATATTCAAAAAGCTACATCTAGTTACGAAAATATGAATACAACTGAAGGATTTAGACAAAAATTATATGTAGAACCCGCATATATAAAGGCAGAACGTAGCCTACTAAAACTTCTGGTTAGAAATAATTCAAATTGCTATGACTATATATGTTCAAATATCAATGAATCAGATTTTGTAATGGAAGCTCATAGATTTATATTTAATCTTATAGTAGAATGTGGAGACAAAAAGGATTTAAAAGAAAAAGAATCATATATAGAAAATAAATGTAATAGTAATACTGACATAATTAAAGAATGGGTTAATATAAATGACACTATTATTATTTGTGAAGAAGATCAAATCATGTCTTTGATAGACGACTATATAAATGAGATAAATAATTTTAGATCTCAAAATGATAAAAAAAATCTTATAAAAATTATAAAAGAACTTGAGGAATCTGGAAAATTTGAAGAAGCATTAAAGTATGCATCAAAACTTAAGGATCTTCAGAAAAAGAGTTAGGAAGGGGATTAGAAGCTTATGACGGAAGGAGGCAAGAACATGAAGGATAAAAATGCCAAAATGAATATAGTTAAAAAGCTTATAGATAAAGGAAAGAAATCAGGAAGCTTAACCTATAAAGAAATAATGGATGAACTTGATGACGTAGAGCTTGCACCAGAACAAATAGAAAAAATTTATGAAGTACTAGAATCTATGGGTGTAGAAGTTATAGGAGACATACAAGAAGAGGCTCCTGCAGAGGGTGAATTAGATCTTTCAATACCAGAAGGTATAGCAATAGATGACCCAGTAAGAATGTATTTAAAAGAAATAGGGAAAGTTCCACTTTTATCCTCAGAAGAAGAAATTAATCTTGCACAAAGGATAGAGGAAGGAGACCAGTGGGCAAAGAAAAAGCTTGCAGAAGCCAATCTAAGACTAGTAGTAAGTATTGCAAAGAGATACGTAGGAAGAGGTATGCTTTTTCTAGATCTTATACAAGAAGGTAATTTAGGTCTTATAAAAGCTGTTGAGAAATTTGATTATAGAAAAGGATATAAATTCTCTACTTATGCAACATGGTGGATAAGGCAGGCAATAACAAGAGCTATAGCTGATCAAGCAAGAACTATAAGAATTCCTGTTCATATGGTAGAAACTATAAACAAATTAATAAGAATAGAAAGACAGCTTTTACAAGAGCTGGGAAGACAACCGCTTCCTGAAGAAGTAGCAAAGATAATGGAAATGCCTGTAGACAAGGTAAGAGAAATAATGAAAATAGCTCAAGAACCAGTATCTTTAGAAACTCCAATAGGAGAAGAGGAAGATAGCCATCTTGGTGATTTTATACCAGATGACGAAGCACCAGCACCAGCAGAAGCTGCAGCATTCACTATGCTAAAAGAACAGCTAATCAATGTGCTAGATACTTTAACTCCAAGAGAAGAAAAAGTATTAAGATTAAGATTTGGATTAGATGATGGAAGAGCTAGAACTCTTGAAGAAGTTGGTAAAGAATTTAACGTAACTAGAGAGAGAATTAGACAGATAGAAGCAAAAGCTCTTAGAAAACTTAGACATCCAAGCAGAAGTAAAAAATTAAAAGATTATTTAGATTAGCACCTATTTGGTGCTTTTTTTCTTTCTTTATAATAGTATAATATAAAAGTGAGAACTTATTTGATTGAATAGAGGTGACTTTAATGAAAATTTATAAACCGGAAAGAGGAAGAGGAGCGATTTATCTTTTTCTAAGTATATTCATAGTTGATGGATTAGCATTACTTTTGATGCAGTTTTTAGATTCTTATATTATTTTAAATTTAATAGGGGTTTTTATAGTATGCTTTACGCTTTATTGTCTTTATTATTTTATAATGGATTTAACTTTAGAATATAGAGTTTACGATGATATGATAGAAATAAACACTATTATGCCTTTTAGAAAAGTTAAAATTCCTATGAATGAGATCTTAGGATATGGAAAACAAAATGGTGCTATAGAGGGAACTAAGCTTTCTGGTATAGGAACATCAAAATTTGCTTTTGGTAAGGGACTTATTGAAAATGTAGGCATTACCTATATGTATACACCTTCTTGCAGAGAGGTTCTATATATAAAGACTAAAGATATCGGCTATGGAATAAGCCCTAAAAGAATAGATAAGTTTGAGGAAATGCTAATTAATCATGGTAAAGAGCTTAAAACTTTTGAAGTTGTAAAAAACAAGAATGTACATTTATATAAAGAGAAAAAATTTATTATACCATTTGTTCTAGCATCAGCAATTATAATATTTATGACAATTAATCCTTTTATGTTTTATTTAATGAACAAGCTTCCTGCAATGATGCCTGTAAGTTTCAATGCAAATTTTGAGGTTATTGCATTTACTACAGGAAAGATATTTGCATTTAGACAGATGACTTATGGTGTATTTAATATGATAGTATTATTATGTATGTATTATGCATCTCGCTTCTGTGCAAAGTACGATAAGGAGTCTGCATATAAATATATCTATATATCGCTTATATCTGCTTTAGCATTTTTATTTATGCAGATAAAGGTTTTAGTGGCATTTGCATAAAATTTATAGAGATCAAAGGAGAAATTATGGAATTAAGCATAAGATTAAAGACGATAAGTAATTTAGTAGATAAATGTCATTCAATAGTTGATGTTGGAACAGATCATGGATATATACCCATATACCTAACAGAGAAAACTTTATGTGATAAAGCTATTGCCTCTGATATAAATAGAGGACCTGTGGATAAAGCTAAGAAAAATGTATCATTGTATGGAATGAAGGATAAGGTTGAATGTCGACTTGGACCTGGACTTACAACGGTAAAAAAGGGTGAAGTTCAAGGGGCTGTAATTGCTGGTATGGGCGGAAATTTAATAAGAGATATAATATTACAAAGTTATGATATATTTAAAGAACTAGATTTTGCGGTTCTTCAACCAAGTCAAAATCCAGAAGTATTAAGAAAATTTCTTTATGAAGAAGGAATAACCATATTAGAAGAGGACTTATGTTTAGACGAAGGAATTTATTATGAAGTTATGAAAGTAAAATTTGAAGGGAATTCTCCTGTTTCTATACCAGAGGTATACTATGAAGTAAGTTCATCTTTATTAAAAAGTGGAAATGTGCATATGAAAGATTATTTAATGGAAAAGATAGATAACAATAAAAAGATACTATCAAAAATTCAGGATGTAACTGAAAATGCTTTAGAAAAAAAGAAAAAGGTTGAAAGAAAAATCAAAGAATTAGAGGAGTTGACAACATGGCTTTAATTGTTAAAGAATTTGCATCATATATAGAAGGAATAGCCCCAGTAGAGCTTAAAGAAAGTTATGACAGTGTTGGATTGGCTATAGGTGATAAAGAAGATAATATAAAAGGAATATTGGTTGCATTAGATGTCACATTAGATGTTATTGAAGAGGCTAAAGAAAAAGGAGCAAATTTAATATTTTCACACCATCCTCTTTTATTTATAAAACCTCAAACCATAACTACCGATACCCTTCAAGGAAAGAAGATAATAGAGCTTATTAAAAATAATATAAATGTATATAGTGCTCATACTAACCTAGACTCTGTAGGAGGAGGACTAAATGATATAATAGTAAACCTACTTGGATATGAAAACAGCACTATTATAGATGACAAGAAGGGCCATGATGGATGTGGCATAGGAAGAATAGTTGAATTAGAAAAGGAAATGACTTTAAAAGAAATATGCAGAAATATAAGAATGAAACTTCAAACTCCCTTTTTAAGAGTTGTTGGAGATATGTATAGCAAAATTTCAAAGGTTGCAATTATAAATGGCAGTGGACAAGATTATTTTGAAGAAGCTAAAAATTTAGGAGCAGATCTTATAATAACTGGAGATACATCTTATCATTATGTAAGTGACTACAAAGAAATGGGCATGTCAATAATAGATATAACACATTTCAGCTGTGAGTGGCCTCTATTCAAGAAATTTTTCGAAAATATAGAAGAAGAGTTAAAAAGAATGGATCCAGATTTAAAAGTATATATTTCGGAGAAATCTAAAGAGCCGTATTCAGTATATTAATTTTTAAAATAGATAATTGATAATTATAGGACTCGCTTATAGATTTTAAAATTCTAAAATGATTTGCAAATAATGCGATTATGTGTTATCATAAGTTCTGCGAGTAAGTCAGATAATCGCTGCTAAGTTTACTTAGGAGAGGAAAGTCCGAGCTCCGTAGGGCAGGGTGCTGGGTAACTCCCAGTCAAGGTGACTTGAAGGAAAGTGCAACAGAGATATACCGCCAGATTTTTAATTTATTAAAATGAGAGCAGTTACGGCTGACTGGTAAGGATGGAAAGGCGAGGTAAGAGCTCACCAGCGCATTGGCGACTTTGCGGCTATGTAAACCCCACTTGGAGCAAGACCGAATAGGATGGCATATGGGGCTGCCCGTCCCGCCATCGGGTGTGTCGCTTGAGCTTATTGGTAACAATAGGCCTAGATAGATGATTGTCAAATACAGAACTCGGCTTATAGATTTAGTCGCACCAACGAAATCAAGGGTTGAACAAGGTTAGCGTTTTAGCTTTCCCTTATTCTTCCCTTATTTTATTTGTTTTCAATAACATCTGATATAATATTTGTGGCATTTCTGTTCATTTTTTTAGTAACATGTGCATATCTGTCAGCAGTGGTTTGTAACATGCTATGTCCAAGACGATCTTGAACTGTTTTTAAATCAACTCCACCTTCTAATAGCAAAGTTGCATTCATATGTCTTAAATCATGCCAACGTATATTTTTTTCTATACTGTTATATTTACATAATCGCTTTAACCGTTGATAGAATGATTCTGGTTTTATATATTCTCCATTTTCTCGCCTAAAAATTAAATCATATTCAATATTATCAAAAACTACTTTTTCATACATTTTGCCATATTGTAATTTATTTAAATTCATTGATGTTTTGTGATTTTTTAATTTTTCGGCTAGAGCAGATGAGATAGGAATAGTTCTGTTACTTTCATCTGTTTTTGGTTCTCCAATAGCATATTTATTCCCGACTCTGCTTAATGTTTTATTTATTTCTATTTCACAATTTTCAAAGTCAATATCATCCCATGCTAACCCACACATTTCTCCACGTCTTAATCCAGTTTCTAAAGCAATGTCTAAAGCAAGTTTAAAAACATTATCATTATATTTTTTTGTATTTAAACTATTATATATTTTTTTAAATTCTTCTATAGTTAGAATATTAGCTTTAAATTTTGTGCGTTTAGGAGTGTCTATAAATTTGCATGGGTTGTCATTAAGCATTTGTAATTTTACAGCTCTATTTAAAGCAGTTCTTAAAACCCCAAAACAATCACAAATACTAGTAGCATTAATGATATTTTTTTTCTTTAGTTTTCTGATAAATTTATCAATATGAATAGCCTTTAAATCTTTTAAACTTACATTACCGATTCCTGGTATTATATGAAGATGACATATATCATTATATCTTCTGTAAGTACCATCTCTTTTTTCACCTTTTATATAATCTTCAAGCCACATTTCTAAATAATCTTTCAATAAAATTTCTGAAGGTTGCAGATGACCATTGTCTATTCTACTTAAAATACTTGTAAGTGTTTTTTCGGCTTCCTCCTTTGTAACCCCACCTCTTTTTTCTTTCTGTTCACCATTTTCATAATACCTAATGTAGTAGATGCTACCTTTTTTTCTTATGCTGCCTCTTGGCATTTTCACATTCTCCTTTCGAATAAATGACATTGCCATTAATTTTAATCCTTTTAATCCTTTTTAAAATCTCATTCATCCCCATGACCCCTTTTCTAAAATGTTCGGTATACTAAACACCGAATGTATGTTCTCGTTAGGTGTAAAAAATAGGGAAAACAATTTTAGTATGTTTTCCATTTTAAAATTATTATTCAAAAACTATAGTAATTTTTTAATATCAAAACCTACTGCTTCTAGCTTTTTGAATAGATCATTAATTTCTTTTTCGGTTAGATGTATAGTTTCATCTTCAAAATCTATTTCCACAAGCTTGCCATTTATATTGCGAGAAAAATGAGTCTGATAATCATCACTTCTCATTAATAAAAAATCAGCATTAACATTTAAAAAGTCAGCAATTTTTTTTAGAGTATCTAAGTCCGGACTTCTTTTACCACTCAAATAATTACTTATTGTAGTGGGACTTAAATTAATAGCGTCGGCTAACTCTTGTTTTTGCAATTCTTTTGAATCTAATAAAAATTCTATTCTCTTACCGAAAGTATCCAATTCTTTTATATTCATATATTACACCTCTTAATTATTATATACAAAATGATAAATTTTGAACATAAACTTCACAAAATGAAAAAAAGTTTACGAAACACTATTGACACTTTACGAAACGAAAAGTATAATTAAATTACAAGGTCGATATGAAAAGAGGTGATAATATGAATATTTGTATTCCTAAAGAAAAATTTTTAAGACAAGGATTTAAATTAACTAAATCAGAGATAAGTAAAAGCTTAGGAATTTCAATACCAACACTTACGAAGAAAGAGTCTGGTGAAAGTGAATGGACGAGAAGCGAAATGATTAAACTTACTAAAATTTATAAACAATATGACAAATCACTTACTATAAACAAAATTTTTTTTGACTAATACTTTTCTTAATGAAAAGTTAATAAGGAGACACTTTTCATGAGATTAAAAGAACTTAGAACAGAAAGAGGTATTTCTTTAAGAACACTTAGTAAGATTTGCGGGATTTCATCAAGTTATCTAAGCGAATTAGAAAAAGGAAAATATGAAGCCACAGAAAGCAAAATTATAAGGCTTGCATTAGCATTAGGTGTGTCCACTGATGAATTGCTTGGATTTAATGAAATAGTGAAAAATATTAGGAGCAACTTAAAGTAATGGAGGTATAAAACATGGAGCTATATACAGTAGTAGAGGTAGCTCAAAAACTAAGAACTACCAAACAAAGAGTTTATCAATTAATTAGACATGGATATATAAAAGCATTAAAACTAGGAGATTTAAAAATACCAAGCTATGAGTTAGAAAGGTTTATTCGGGATTCGTTAGAAAAGGATTTTTCGGACTTAGATAATGTTACAGATTTATTTATCTAAAAATTATAAGGCTTAAAGGCCTTTTATAAAAAACTATTTTACAGAAAAAAAGCAAACACTTTCTCAATATAGTGTATGCAGATTACTAGTAAAAGTTTCCAAATATTTTTTAAAGGGGGAGAAAAATTTGAAAGGCAAATCTAACAAGAAGAATTTTGCAAAATGGTTATTGGACGATATTTTTGCACTTACTGGAATTGCAATAGTGTTTTATGCACTATATAGAATTGCTTTAGCAAGATATTAGGAGGGAATATGGATATAGGGAACATAGTCAAAGTAAGAAATACTGATATAGTCGGAAAGATAGTGGCTGTAGGTCCCAAAGGATTAATAAAAATTAGTTCTGAAAATCTATGTGCATTTGACAGAAGTGTATATTCACCAGAGGAATTAGAAGAAGTATAGGAGGGGAAAGGATGAAGATAATTTTAAAATCACTTACTCTTAAAAACTTTAAGGGTATAAAAGATTTACAAATTGACTTTTCAAAAGTAACAAACATTTATGGAGAAAACGCTACAGGTAAAACTACTATAGTTGATAGCTTTATGTGGCTACTATTCGGAAAAGACAGCAAAGATAGAAAGGATTTTGATATTAAGACATTAGATCCAAGTGGAGAACCATTACATGGATTAGAGCATAGTGTAACCGGTGTTTTAGAAATAGATGGATCAGATTTAAAGTTACAGAGAATATATAAAGAAAAATGGTCTAAGCCAACTGGCAAAGCAGAGCAGGAGCTTAAATCTCATACAACAGACTACTATTTAAATGATATTCCAGTAAAGCAAAAAGAGTATAACGAGAAGATAAATGAACTTTTAAACGAAGATATTTTTAAGTTAGTGACAAGTCCATTATATTTCTCAAATCTTAACTGGAAAAAACAAAGAGAGATTTTGTTAGACATTATTGGAGACGTAGATGATGAAACAGTACTTAATTATAATTCAAAGCTTAAGAAGTTAGATGGTGTTCTTAAAGATGGAATAGATAATTATTTAAAGAGAGTTAAATCTACTCTTCAAAAACTCAAGAAGGATCAAGAAACTTATCCGGTTAGAATAGATGAATGTAATAATCAGATAGTTTTAGACGATTTCACAGATATAGAAATTGAGAAAAGGAATGTGCTAAATCTGATTGAGCAGATAGATTCACAAATAGCAGATAAAAGCAAAATAAATGATTATAAGCTTGAGATAAGCAATGAGCTATTCTCTCTTAAATCTGACTATAATAGCAAACTTAATAATGCTAAATTAAGCAGCTTTAATGAAAAAAGAAAGCTTGAAAAAGAGTTATCTGAAATGAATTACAAACTACAAGATGTAAAACATGATATTTCCTTATCTGAAAGATCAAGTAAGCAGTTTGTATTAGATATAGAGAACTGCAGTAAGTCTATAGATAATAAAGAAACAGAAGTTGAGAAGCTTAGAAAAAAGTTTATAGACATTAGTAAAGAGCAGCTTGAAATAGATGAAAATAAGTTTATCTGCCCCATGTGCAAAAGAGCCTTGGATGCTGATGATATAGAATATAAAAAGGCTGAAATGCTTCAAAACTTTAATGAAGATAAAGCCAAAAGGCTTGAAGATACAAGAACAAAAGGAAAGACTTGTAACTCTATAATAGAAGATTTAAAAGCTAATATAGAAAAATATCAATCAAAATTAGATGACAATGAAGCTTACGTAAAGACATTAAGAGATCAAGAAAGAGATTTAATTTCTTCAATAGAAAGAAAGCAGGCTGAAATTGATAACTTTGTGCTTCCAGAGCCTACATTTGATGGAATGGAAGAAATGCAAAAGACTATTGAAAAAGTTCAAGAAAAACTTAATTCTTCTACTACTGTAGATAATTCAGAATTACTTGAGAAAAAGAAAGAACTTACAGTAACACTATCATCTTTAAACAGCAAGTTAGCTAAACAAGATAATAACGTAAGATTAAAAGCTAGAATATCAGAGCTAGAGAAAGAAGAAAAAGAGATTGCTAATAAGATTGCAGCACTTGAAGGTGAAGTTTTCTTGGGAGAAGAGTTCATAAAGACTAAGGTTGAAATCTTAGAAAGCAGTATAAATAAAAAGTTTAAAGGAGCCGTTCAGTTTAAATTATTCAAACAACTTGTAAATGGCGGATTAGAAGAAACCTGTGAAGCTACTGTAAACGGTGTTCCTTTCAGTAATGCAAACACAGCAAGCCAAATAAATGCAGGATTAAGCATTATAGATACTCTATGCGAACACTACAACATTACAGCTCCAATTTTCATAGATAACAGAGAAGCTATTAATAATATTGTATTGATAGATAGTCAGATTATTAACTTAAGAGTTAGTAAAGATAAAAATTTAAGAATTGAGGAGGAATTATAAAATGACAGAATCTAAAGCAGTCACAGTACAAGAAAAAAATGTTACAGACAAGGTGTTAAACAGAATTAAGGACCTAGAAGCACAAGGAAATATAAGTTTTCCTAAAAGCTATAGCTATTCAAATGCTTTAAAAAGTGCTTATCTAATGCTTTCAGAAGCTACTGACAAAAATGGAAAGCCGGTGTTGGAAGTATGTTCTCAAGCTAGTGTTATAAATGCTTTGCTAGACATGACAATACAAGGATTAAGTCCGGCTAAGAAGCAATGTTACTTCATACCTTACGGTGGCAAATTACAGCTTTCTAAAAGCTATCTAGGTAACATAGCAGCAACTAAAAGACTTAAAGGTGTAAAGGATGTATTTGCAAATGTTATCTATGAAGATGATGACTTTGAATACCAATTTGACTTAGAAATAGGTGTTAAAAAGATTACTAAGCATGAACAAAAGATTGAAAACATTAGCTTGAATAAGATAAAAGGTGCTTATGCAATAGTGATTAGAGAAAATGAGCCAAATTATGTAGAAGTTATGACAATAGAGCAAATTAGAAATGCTTGGAATCAAGGATATGCAAAAGGTAACAGCGGAGCTCATAAAAACTTTACTGATGAAATGGCTAAGAAAACTGTTATAAACAGAGCGTGTAAAAACTTTGTATGTACATCAGATGATAGCGATCTTCTAATAGATAGCATTAATAGAACAAATGAATATGAGCCAGAAGATATTATCGAAACCACTAAAGTAGAAGTTAAGGAAGAAATTAAAGAAGAAGCTAATAAAGAATTTGTTGATGTAGAAGTACAGCCAGTACATGAAGCTAAGGAGCAAGTTCAAATGGATATGGAAAACGAGGTTGACTTTTAATGATTAAAGTTTTAGCCACTGGATCATCTGGAAATTGTTATTTGATAAAAGCAAAGAATGAAACTCTTATATTAGAGTGTGGAATAGCCGCTAAAAGAATCCTATCTGGCTTAGAATACGACTTAAAAAGTGTTGTAGGGTGTTTAATCACTCATGAACACAAAGACCACTGCAAGGCTGTAAATGAGATTTTAAAGCAAGGCATAAATATTTATCTAAGTGAAGGTACTGCTGCAGGAATAGAATTTAAAGATATTTTACATGGACACAGAATTAACTATGTAAGTGCTGGACAGCAGTTCAAGGTTGGTAACTTTAACATCATGCCTTTCGATACACGGCATGATGTAAATGAACCATTAGGATTTCTAATACAGCATAATGAACTCGGCAAAATAGTCTTTGCTACAGATACTTTTTATCTTAAGAGTAAGTTTAAAGATGTGGACCATGTGCTTATTGAATGTAATTACTCGGATGAAGCATTAAAAGATTTACCACCATATAGAGCAAGAGTTTTAAAGAGCCATATGAGTTTAGAAACATTAAAAGAAACTCTTAGTACTTGGGATTTAAGAAAGACCAAAGATATAACTTTAATTCACATCAGTGGAGATAATGGAGATCCAGAGAGGTTCAAAACAGAAATATCAAGACTAACTGGTATACCTACTTATGTGGCAGAACCAGGACTAGAGATAACAGACTTTTAAGGCCCTTATTTAAAAGGGCCCAAAGGATTATAAAAATATAGACTTATGACGGAAGTCTATAGAACAAATATAACACATGGAAGAGGATTTTTCTATTCATAGATTATCCAATTTTATAAAAAATATACCACCAAAGAAGGTGAAATATGAAATACACAATACATGGATTTAGCCAGTCTAAAGCCGTTGAACTTGGTTTAGATAATGATGATTTGTTAATACTTAGGTATTTTATAGATTTCAAAGATAGCGGGTCAATGGTTTCTACAATTGTAGATGATAAAACCTTCTACTGGGTAAAATATGAAGCTATCCTTGAGCAGTTACCAATTTTAAAACTCAAGAAAGACAGCTTGTATAGAAGATTAAAGAAAATGTGTGCATTAGGAATACTTGATCACAAAACAGTATATAGAAACGGTTCCTATTCATTTTATAGCATTGGAAAGACTTATATAGATTTAATAGATAGTATGTCCAAAAAGAGCTTGGACGAAGTAGGGTCGGATTTAAATCCGACACCCCTCGGATTTAAATCCGTACCCCCTCGGAAACAAATCCGACACCCCTCGGATTTAAATCCGTACCATAATATTCATCTATTAAAAGATACATCTATTAAAGATTCTTCTACAAAAGAGAGAGAAGAGAATAATAAAAAATCTGAATTAGATAAACTCTCTCTCTCTCAAGATAAAGCTGTAGATTTATATGCTTATGTGGAAAAGGTAACTTGTCATCCTGGAATATTGAATATAGGAGCTCTTAAGTTGGCGGTAAGCCAATATGGATATGAGCATACTAAAGCGGCTATAGATAAAGCATTAGAATGTAACAAGCTAGATATGAGATATATAAACGGTATTCTTAAGAACTGGTCCAGAGAAGGATACCCAAAAGATAAACCTCCACTACCAAAACAGCAGCAAAAGCAGAAAGGTAACTTTAATAACTTTGAACAGAGAAAATATGACTATAACAAGTTAGAAGATTTGTTTTTAGGCAGAGAAGAGTATGTGGAAGGAGAAAGTTTAGTCAAAGGGGATTAATGTGTTAGAATACGCTTCACAAATATGTGTAAAAAATAAATGCAATCAGTGTCCACTTGAGAAAGTGTGCAAAAGTCAAAAGGAGATTTCGAGAGAGGACACTGAGAAATGGATTATTGACATGGAAGTAAAAGCTAAGAAGATTTTAGATTTAGAAAATAGATTATTAAAACTATGGAGGTGAAATAGTTGAGTAGAGAGATTAAGTTTAAAGTTTGGGACAAGGAAGAGAAAGAGATGCATGGACCTCATGAAATTGAATATATAAATTTTTGTGATGAATTTGTTACTTTAAAAATTGTTGGTTTTATAGAATTTGAAAATGCAGAATTATTGCAGTACACAGGAATTAATGATGAAGAAAATAAAGAAATATATGAGGGGGGATATAATAGAGGGCGGATATTTAAATCCATTATCTAATAAATTTATGAGTAAAAAATATATAGTGGTATATGATAAAGGGTCTTTCGTTGGTAAATTAATAGGACATACTCCATATGGAGATACATGGTTACATTTTATTAAAGGCAAAGTTATAGGCAATATTTATGAAAATCCAGAGTTGCTGGAGGTAGAAGATGAATAAGTATGTTATCTACGTTGATGAAACTAAAGTTCATAGACATGAGATAAATGTTGAAGGGGATATAAGCCAAGAAGAACTAGACCAGCTATGTAAAAATATTGACAGTAGATCTTTCAGCACAGACACAGTTATGAGAAGTTTAGCAAGAGATAGGAGATTTAAGTCAATAAGACTTTCGACAGATAAAGAAGGAAGATTGACTAATATTAATATCCCAGGATTTGAGGTGATAGATAAATGTTAAAGCCAATACTTTTTAATACAGACATGGTAAGAGCAATACTGGAAGGGCGAAAGACTTGTACTAGAAGAGTTATAAAGAATTTAATTGTGTTTAATCAAGAAGAAGAGACATTTAGCTATAAAGATAAAAAGTCAGATATAGGTTATAAAGTAGGACTTACAAAAGATGAAATAGTAGAGTATGCACCTTATCAGGTTGGAGATATTCTTTGGGTTAGAGAAACTTGGACAAAGCTCTATGAGGTAGATGCAAACGGATTTACTCAATGGGATAAAGAAAAAATTTATTATGCTGCAGATGGAGATCCAGATATTGAGCTAGTAGATGAAGATGGATTTCTGAAAGAAGATCGGTGCATAAAATGGAAACCAAGTATTCATATGCCTAAATCTTTAGCAAGAATATTTTTAGAAGTCACTAGCGTAAGAGCAGAAAGGCTTCAAAATATAACTATAGAGCAAATATTAAAGGAAGGTGTAGTTCAAAGATTTCCTAAAGTTAATGATAGATTTACACCAGATATATTGAGGGGTGGATTTATAGAATTGTGGAACAGCACAGTTAAAAGATGTGAGAAACACAAGTATGGTTGGAAAGCTAATCCTTGGGTATGGGTTATAGAGTTTAAAAGAGTGGAGATGAAATAAATGAAAACATATAAGACATGGGAAGTTATAAAGATGATTACCGAAAATGAAACATTAAAGTTTCAAAATTCTTTAAAAGAAGAATTAAAATATAGTGGTCATGGTATAAGAATGTTTGAAAGTGGTGAAGAAATTGAAATCTATGCTATAAGAGGAGACGAAGAATGGACATTAATACAAGAACCCGTTGATTTTATGACAGCAGTTAAAAGTGGCAAGAGAATAAAAGTAGAGCATGAAGCAATAAAACACTTTGAGCTAAAATGTACTTCTGAATATTTAACATTATTTGTTGTGGTTGAAGAACTAGCGAAAAATTTAGATAGTATAAGCTTAAGAGAAATTTTAACAGAAGGTAAATTCTATATAGAAGAGTAGGAGGCAAGTTATGAGCGAGAAACGTATCAAAATCAATAATGAACTTGGTGTTCGTGAACAAAGACAGCTTATAGAACTTACACAAGGACTCATGGCAGCACTAACACATGAAGAATTTATACAGATAGTAACAGTTTATAACAGTGTCATAAATAGATTGATGAAGCAAGCAGAGAAAGAAGGTATTGAGATATGAATAGATGGATAGGGACAGGCAGACTAACAAAAGATGCAGAGCTTAGATATACACCAGGAGAAGGAAAAGCAGTTACAAACTTCAATATGGCTGTAGATGATGGATTCGGAGAACATAAAAAAACATATTTCATCAATGTGGTAGTGTGGGGTAAAACAGCAGAATCACTTGTAACTTATACTCATAAGGGTTCTAAAGTAGCAGTGCAAGGGAAAATAACAACTAGGTCTTATGATGCCAAAGATGGAACTAAGAGATATGTTACTGAGGTTGTTGCGGACCAGTACGGAGGAATAGAGTTTTTAGATAGCAAGAAAGAAGAAGCAAACAGTAATAGTAATTACGATTATATTCAAAATGCTAGAGATGAAATTGGATATGATCCAGATATAGCACCTATTGATGATTCGGATATACCTTTCTAATAGGTATTTAAATGGATAGAAAGCTAATAAAACTAAAAGATGGTATAAAAAATATGTCAATTGAAGAAGTGTATGAGCAATTTAAAAATTATATATATAAAACATGTCAATCATGGTGTGGACAATATGAATTAGATGATTTACATCAGATAGCATTTATTGGACTAAAAAAGGCATATGACACTTATGACATTAAGAACGGAACATTATTTTTGACATATGCAGCATTTATTATTGGTAATGAGATCAGGATGTTTCATAGAAAAAATAAAAAATATAGAAGTGATATTAGCATTGACTCTTCTGTTTCAGATAGTAATGATACTTTGAAATTAGAAGATATGATTCCAGATGATAAAAACTACGAGGATGAAGCTATAACGAATATTGAAAAAGAAGAATTAAAAATAGCAATAAGCAATCTCAGACCAATTGATAAAAAAGTTGTGAATAGCATAGCTTTTGATAATGTAACTCAAGAAAAACTTGCTGAAAGTTTAGGCATTTCACAATCTTATGTATCTAGAATATACAAGAATGCATTAGTTAAACTTAGAAAATCTATTGAAGGGGGAACATGCATGGAAAAGAAAATTACTCGAGAGCAATTATTAGCAGAAGTTAGAGAACATGGTACAAATTCAGAAGCTACTAAGATTATTGCTAAAAAATATGGTTTAAAACCAGGAACTGTTAGAAATTATTACGACAAAATGGATGTAAGAAAAGAAAGTAGAGATTATAGAGTAAATATTTCTAAAGAAGAGCTTACAAATGATATAGAAAAACAGGATAAAACTAATCTAAAAGAACCTATATTAAAAGCAATAACCATATACAAAGGTGATTTTGGTGAATATGAGATAACGGGAAATCTCATAGAACTTAGAATTGAAGATAATTCATTAACCGTAGAGAAGGCAAACATAAATTCACTAATTATGGAGCTACAAGAGCTTAATAAAATTATAAGTTAAATTAAAGGGGGACGAAAATGAAAGTTAATGAACTTATAGAGAGATTGAAAAAATGCAATCAAGAATTAGACGTATTCGCTGGATACGACGGGGATGATCCTCTTACAGATGTTACTTCAGTAGATAATTTATTACAGATTACTCTATCTAAAAATGAAGATCAAAATAGTGTTGTTTTAAGACTTGGTACTGATTCGTAATACTAAGAGAGTTTGCGGAAATTATGAATTAAAAAATGAAAGTGAGGATTTATAAATGATAGATTTAAATAAAATTGTAAATGATACATTAGTTCAAATGGAAAGTGAAAACTTTGTGGAGAAGGTAGTTAAAAATACATTAGAAAAAACTATTACAAGCATAGTTAATGATGTATTCAGAAGTTATAGTGATTTTGGAAAGAATCTGGAGAAGCATATAGAAGAAAATCTAAATGTTAATTTTGATAGTTTAAGATTGGAAGGGTACAATGGATTAGTTTTAGCAGCTGTAAAAGAAAAACTAGATAAAGCTATTACAATTAACGGTATAGAGATGATAAGCGAGTCTATAGATGAAATGCTAAGTGATATTAAATCAGAGTATACATTAAGTGAAATAATAGAAAAGGCAAAAGATGATTTTGGTAAAGAAGAGTACGAATACGATTATGATGAACAAGTAAAATTGATAATTGAAAAAAGTAGCGGAGGATATAAGCATATTTATTTAGATAATACAGATGAAGACTTAGATAGAAAGTGGGAGTATAGCTATCAAATTGATATTAATAGGGAAGGAAAACCATATAGCATAAAATTAAAAGGACAAGAGATAAACGCTAAAAAGATAATGGGTGGTTTATACGGACTAGATGAATTAATGTTTAAGATTTATGCATCTGGAGCAAAGATTATTTTAGACAAAGGAGAAGATTATGAGGATTATGAGGACGACCTATATTACAAATTTGAGGATTAGTACACAATCCTAAGATTTAATAAAGGAGGAAATATGATACTAAATAAAAAGAGTGCTGACTATTACCCAGCAAAGATAAGTAGGTTAATGAATATGGCATTAAAGAAAGGAATTATTATAGAAACGAAACAACTTTATAGCGGTTATCAGATAACATTTATAGATAAAAATAAAAATGAATCTGGAATAAACTTTATATCTCCTAAAAAAGAGTGCGAATAGTAGATAATGAGGTGTTTTTAATGGATGAAGAAGAATTCCAAAAGAAAGATAAAAATTTAGATAAATTATTAAAAACTATAGATAAAAAAGAGGATGAATTTTGGGAAAATTATTGGGATGAAGATGCTATGCCTAATGATTTGTTGGATGAAGCTAAACATATAATTATTCTTCAAAAGAATGCTATAAGAAATTTACTTGTAAAAATAAAGATTTTAGAAGAAAAAATTTAAGGAGCTTAAAGGATGGAAATAAAAGAAACTGTAAAAGCAGTACATGAAAATGCTGAAAAACATGGATTCTGGGAAGATTACAATGAAATCTTCGATACAGAAATGTCAGTGAAATTTCGAGGACAGATGATAAATAATGCTATTGGTAATAGGTTAATGCTTATAAGCGGAGAAGTAGCAGAAGCACATGAGGGACTAAGAAAAAATGATACTGAAAACTTTAAGGAAGAACTTGCAGACATAGTTATAAGAGTCATGGATCTATGTGGTGGATTAAGAATAGATTTAGAAGCAGAGATAAAAGCTAAAATGGAAAAGAACAAGGATAGACCTTATAAGCATGGCAAATCATTCTAAAGATATTCACTGGTGCGTATGCGGGTGTAGAGCAACAGAACTTCACCATATAGTGTTTAGGAGTAAGGTAAAAGCATTAGAGAACTGTAAGCTAAACCATATTTATTTATGTTCTAATTGCCACAGAGGTGACGTGGGGGTTCATGGGAAGAACGGTCATTACTTAGATTCAAGACTTAAACTTAAATTTCAGAATAAACTTGAAATTATGTTTAATAAGCAGCAATTAACAAAAGAAGAGATAAATGAAGTTCTAAAGATAAGAGATAAAGCATTGAACACGCTTCTTAAGACATTAAAAGTGGACAAGGGTAAATACGACAGAGAAGATATCATAAGAGCATGTATGGGCGGCAAGATAATTATAGAACCGTACAAGTAAATAAATGGACAAGTCTTAGGTGGACATGCCTAGCTTGTCCTTCTAAAAACAAAGGGGTGAAAGTAATGAAACAATCAATTAGTATTAAAACTCATGATGGTGAAATTGTAGTCACAAGTAGAGAAGTAGCAGCTAACTTTGAAAAAGAACATAAAAATGTAATCAGATCCATAGAGGGACTAATGACCGAAATTAAACCGGCTCAAAATTGCGCTGGTTACTTTATAGGTACTGAATATAAAGATTCAAAAGGAGAAATGAGAAAAGAATACCTTCTAACCAGGGACGGATTCACTTTATTGGCTATGGGGTTCACAGGTGCAAAGGCAATAGAGTGGAAGTTAAAGTATATTGATGCATTTAATAATATGGAGCAGGCTTTAAGAAATTCTCGAAAGATGTTAAGTCCTAAGGAGCAATTAAAACTTCAACTTCAAATTTTAGAAGAGCAGGACAGGAAGATAGAAGATGTAAAAGAAAAAGTTATTTCACTTGAGGATAATATGCCACTTTTTAATGTAGAGTGCAAAGAACTACAGGCTTTAGTAAGAAAAATAGGCATAAAGGTGTTAGGTGGAAAAGATGCACCAGCTTATAAGGATCACTCTCTAAGAGGGAAAGTTTATTCAGATATTCAGCACCAATTAAGAAGAGAGTTCGGAATAAGCAGATATGAAGCTATAAAGAGAAATCAATTTGAAACTGCGAAAGAGATAGTATCAGGATATAAGGTTCCATTGGTTTTAGAAAATGAGATTGAAACATCTAATAATCAAATAAAGTTTATGGAGGGTTAAGCATGGATAACAAAGAAAAAGCACGATTAACTTATAACTTTATCAAGTATAGAAAGAGAAGAAGAGAGCTTGAAGCAAATGGATATGGAATTGAAAATGCAGATAGGGTGCTTAAGAAAAACTACCATGGGAAAAGAAGAGTAGGTTCAAATGGCTAAAAATAAAGGGAAAATGTTTGAAGAGGATTTTAAAAAGTCAGTTCCAGAGTGGGCATGGTGTTATAGATTTAAAGATGGAACAGCTAACTTCAATGGATCTAAAAATGAAAATGTAAGATTCCAGGCACACAACATTTGCGACTTTCAAGTTATGGCATATAGAACACTCTTCTTATTTGAACTTAAAAGCCATGAGGGTGCCAGTATACCATTTAGCTGTATAAGAGCAAATCAACTGGAAGAAATGTCATCTATTCATCATCCGGATATAAAAGCATACTTTGTATTTAACTTTAGAGATATTCAGAACACTTATGCAGTATTAGCAGCAGATGTTAAAGAATTTATAGAAACAACAGATAGAAAGAGCATACCGATTAAATGGTGCATAGAAAACGGAATAGAAATAAAGTCAGAAAAAAAGAAAGTTAGATTTAGATATTTTTTAGAAGAATTTTTAGAGGGGGAAAATAAATGAAAACACATATTGTAATTTCAGAACTTAGAGATTTATATGCAGTGAAACATGCTTTACAAATGACAGTAAGAATGAAGAAAAATGAAATTGAGGAATTAAATAGGTTTAAGGAAAACGGATCAATATCAGAAGAAGGAACAAAAACTCTAAATAAGCTTGAAAAAGATATAGGAAGAGAAATTGGTTTAATCCTAAGAATGCAAGAAAAAATAAATGAGATAAAAGCAGCCAATGAGGTTTAAACATGGAAGAGTTAATGCTAGATGATATAGAAGAATTTAAAAGACTTCTAGAAGATTTCAAAACATTACAAGACACCGATTACCATGGGGCTTATGAATTACACAAAAGAGCATTAGGGCTTTATGATAGGTGGAGCGAAATACTCTTCAATATACGTAAAGCAGATTCTAGTAAGAAGAATGCTTATATAAAAGACAGAGTAAAACACATTTTAGAAATTATAGATAATGTGTATATAAGTAGTCGCATGGTTTGGAATAAAGCTAAGGACGATATAGAAGGAGGTAAGTATGAAAAGTGTTAGTAGTCCAAGCTATACCATATAAGACGTTTAAAGAGAGACTAAGGATAGTTAAAGAACACTCTGGAGAAAAGACAAAGATAGAAGTTAACAAAACTTATATTTATATCGAGAGGGTGGAAGAATGACAGACTTATTAAGAATAGGGATTATAGTTTCAATGTTAATTTTAGCATTAGCAATTGGAATATTTGCATGGGCACTTTGCATAATAGCAGCTAGATCAGACAGAGAAATGGAAAAAGAAATGATAAGAAAGGAAGATGAAAATGGAATACATCAAAGAGATAAACATAATGGAAGCAATAATTCATGTACTAGATAATAATGGTGATGAACCAGTGCTTAATGATTACCAGTTAGAACTTAATGAAGAGACTTATACATTTCTTTTAAAAAATGTTGAGAAATGTTTAAAAGATGAAAAACTCAGATATGCTAAATTCAATCCAGGAAGAAGCATAGTTAAAGAAGTTGCTGAAGAATATTTCAATGGTAGAGATAATTTAACCAATATTTCTAAAGAACTTTCAATTAGATTATTCGACTTCATGCGAGCTAATAGAGATATACCTTCTTGTGATCTTTGTGTATTGTCAATAGTTACAGAATATGGTCCTATGATTGCTATCTTAAAAATGGATTATGTAAAAAATTTCACTCATAAGATAGATTTTATTGAAAATAAAATAGGAATAAATATAATAAATGGCTTTGGGTTATCCACTAGCAAACAAAATATAGAAAAAGCGGCATTCATAAAGCCAACAAGAGAAGGACAAAAATTCAATGTTATGGTTCTTGATAAAGTGAAACGCCAAATTGATAAAGACGAATATGGAAGTAATTATTTTACTGATAATTATTTAAACTGTTCGTTGATAATGAATGAAAGAGACAACACAAAGAACTTTTTAGCAAAGTCTGAGTATTGGATAAGAAATAATATTGTTGATGATGCTGAGAAACAAGAATCAATAAGAGACAACATTAAAAATGCTCTTTTAAATAATGAAAAAATTGAAATAGATTCATTTTCTAATAATCTAGATGAAGATATGAAATTAAATTATAGAATGTTTATGGAGCAATTTGTTGAACCGAATTTTGAAGTTGATAAAGTATATGCTGAAAAGAAATTAAATAGAATAAGACTAAAAATAGATAAGGATATAGATCTTTATATAAGTGATGAATCATATAGAGATAAAAATAAGTTTGAAATTGTTAAAAATGGTGACGGCAGCATAAACATGATACTTAAATATATTAATAATTATATAGAAAAGTAAGAAATAACCATGTATGAGGGTACGGTGTTAGTACCGTATTCTCATATGACTATCATTTTCATAGTGAGGTGATAAAGATAAATAGGAAAGACAGAAGAAAACAAGAAAGAGAAGAATCTAAGAAAGATAGAAAAAGAAAAAAAGAGATTAATGCAATGATCTCCAATGACTTAAAAGTATCGAACGTAAATAAATATGATAATTCTTTAATGGCATTGCAATCTGAACAAGCTAAATTTATAGCAGAAATTTCAAGAAAACAAGCAGATAAGATTGTTACAAACAGATTAGAAGAAATGCAATCAATATTAGATAGATGTATAACAGCATTTTTAATAGAAACATTTCCGGAATACTCCTGGAGCGAGATAGCCAAAGAAGAGGATAGACTAGCGGAAATAATGGAAGAAGATGCTGAGAAGTATGTGTATATAACTGGAGGTAGTGAAAGTATGGTTACAAAGAAGATAAAAGATTTAGAAGCTAAGACAGAAGAAAGGTGCAAGGAGTTAATAGAGCGAGGATTTAATCAGCAGAGAATAATAGAAAATCTTAAAGTGGAATTTAAAGAGTTAAGTACTGCAATGGCAGCAGTAGCTTATAAAAAAGTTAAAAGTAGTCTTGATGAAACCATAAAAGATATAAATGAATATCTAAACCAAAATGAGAAAACTATTCAATCTAAAGATACTGAACTAAATGTAAAGTATATAGCAAAGACGTTTAAAGTTGGAGAAAAGCTAGCTAGAAAGTGTTACGAGCAATGGAAAGAGGAATATTGCAAGTCGAAATTAACACCAGCAGAAATTGAGGAATTAAGAAAAGAAATTAAAGAAAAGAACCAGGAAAAAGCTAAGAGAAAACAAGAAAAGCTTAAGAAAGACTCTAAAAAAGAAGAAGTTAAGGAGGAAAAGAAATTGAGTAAATTAAAGGTTGTTAAAAAGGTTATGGAAGTTGAAGGAGAGTTCGGAAAGTATGTGATAGATGGAAATGTAATAACTAAGGGAGAAGAAAAATTCAACAGTATTGCTGACATTGAGAAGTACGAGAAGGCTGAAATAGAAAAGTTTGCAAAACAGATGGCAGAGCTTAGAGAAGTTGCTGGAATGGCATAGGAAAGGTTCAGATATGAATATCAAAAGAATACCAAACATAATAGAATGTTACCAATATTTGATAACGTTCAGTTATGAAACGGTTAAAACAAATAGATATAGAGAACAACAGAGAACGATAAGACATGTAAATAGAGATGCAGCTATAGAAGCATTTAAAAACTGGTCTAAGAATCAAAGAACTATGTCTAAAGTCGAAATTCTAGGCATAGTTGAAATAGAAAATTCAAAGAGAAATCTTGAAGTATAAAAATAATATGATAATTCCTTCAATCCTCTATAAATAGAGGTTGCACATTTAAATATTGATTAGCCATTAATATTTAGAGAAAAAAAGCAATTGGGTAAAGCGTAAAACGCCCCAGTACAACTATTGAATTAGTTTAAATAACCGTTTCCTTATAAACTGGCAATTTGAGTTTATAAGGTGAGGGAATTGTTAATAGAAAAAACACTTTTAGGTGAAATAAATAAAGTTGAGTTAGCAATAGAAAGGGCAAAAGCATTTGAACCAAATGATCGACCATACTTACTAGCATTTAGCGGAGGTAAAGACAGCGTAGCAGCCTACTATATTTTAAAAATGGCAGAAGTAAATTTTAAAGCTAAATATAGTCCTACTAGTGTAGATCCTCCAGAAGTAGTTAGGTTTATAAGAAAGTACTTTCCGGATGTAGAGTTTGAAAAATATACGGAAACAATGTGGGAATTAATACCTAGAAAATTATTTCCACCAAATCGTAGAGGAAGATATTGTTGCGACGTTTTAAAAGAAAGAACTGGAGAACTTGGTGATACTGTAGTTACTGGTGTTAGGTGGGAGGAAAGTAACAATAGAAAAAAACAAGGTATGGTTGGATTTTGGAAAGGCAAAACAATAGTGAGACCAATCATAGATTGGACAAGCGAAGATGTATGGGAATTTATAAGAAACAATAATATTCCGTACTGTGAACTTTATGACAAGGGATGGGAAAGAGTTGGGTGCATAGGATGTCCATTGAATTCTAAGAATCAAGCAAAAGAGTTAGAAGCTTATCCATCATATAAAAAGTTGTATATAAGAGCATTTGACAGAATGATATCAGAACGAATTAAAAAAGGCAAAGTTACTACATGGAAAAATGGAGAAGAAGTCATGGAATGGTGGATTAACCAGACTTCTAAAGAAAAGATAGAGGAGGGGCAATGTTCTTTCTTCGGAGATTAGGAGAGATTATATGGGATTAATTATAGATAACTTCGCAGGTGGAGGTGGTGCCTCTACTGGCATAGAATTGGCTACTGGAAGAAGTGTAGATATAGCAATTAATCACGATCCTGATGCTATAGCAATGCATAAAGTCAATCACCCAAACACAAAGCATTATTGTGAAAATGTATGGGAAGTAGACCCACTGGAAGCTACTAATGGGAAACCTGTTGATTTAGCGTGGTTTAGTCCAGATTGTAAGCATTTTAGCAAAGCTAAAGGAGGAAAGCCAGTAGAAAAGAAGATTAGAGGATTAGCATGGATTGTATTAAAGTGGGCAGGAAAAGTAAGACCAAAAGTCATCATTCTTGAAAATGTAGAGGAATTTCAAACATGGGGACCTTTAAAGAAAGGCAGACCTATTAAGAATAAAAAGGGTGAAACATTTAATAAGTGGAAAGAACAACTTGAATCATTAGGATATGTAATAAGCCATAGAGAATTAAAAGCATGTGATTATGGAGCACCTACAAGTAGAAAAAGATTTTTTCTTATAGCTAGGTGTGATGGAAAGAAAATAGTGTGGCCAGAACCTACACATGGAGAACTTAACAGCTTAGAAGTACAAGCTGGATTATTAAAGCCATATAGAACTGCAGCTGAAATAATAGACTGGTCAATACCGTGTCAAAGTATATTCGATAGAAAAAAGCCACTAGCTTACAATACATTAACAAGAATAGCACGTGGAATACAAAAATATATCATTGAAGATGAACCTTTTGTTATTGATGATAAAGCATATTTCTTGAGCCATTATTACACTCAACAAAGCAATGAAACGAGAGGTAGTAGTTTAAGAGAACCTATAGCTACTATACCAACTCAAAATAGATTTGGGTTAGTGGAAGTAAAGCTACAGGATGTAAATTTACCACTTAAAGATGGTGTTATAGCATTTTTAACCAAGTATTATGGGTGTGACACAGGGCAAAGTTTAAAGACTCCATTACACACTATAACTTCAAAGGATAGATTCGGATTAGTAACCGTAAAGAGCAAGAACTATAAAATAGCAGACATAGGATTAAGAATGCTTACAGCTAGGGAATTATTCAATGGAATGGGATTTCCTAAGGATTATATCATAGACAGAGATTTTACTGACAAAAGTTATCCTGCTACTCAGCAGAAGGCTAGATGCGGTAATGCAGTTGTGCCAGCCTTAGCAAAATCATTAGTAGAAGCAAACTTGCCAGAACTATGTAAGAAGAATATCAATTTAGATAGAAAGCAAATTAGTTAAAAGGGGATGTAGATAATGAAAAATACACTAAGAGATCTTAATATGCATTTGTTTGCAGAGCTAGAACGATTGGGAGATGAAGACATAAAAGGAGAGGAACTTAATGAAGAAATAGACAGAGCTAAGGCAATAACAAGCGTAGCTACACAGATAATAAGCAATGGTAATCTAGTTCTAAAGTCTATGGAACTTCAAAAAGAGATATTAGGTGATGATAAGTTACCGCCTATGTTAGAAGGTTAATATGGCTAGAGAAAAGGGAACAGTTAATAAGGTTTTTCATCAATGGACAGATGAAGAAAAGGAGTATTTAAGGAAAATAACTCTAGGTAAGCATCACAGAGAAATATTAGAACTAATGAACCAAAAGTTTAAGTATCAATTTAATTTAATGCAGATTAAAGGAGCCATAAATAGATATAAACTCAAAACTGGATTTACTGGAAGATATGAAAAAGGTAATATCCCTTTTAATAAAAATACTAAGGGTCTTATAGGGCCAAACAAAACTTCTTTTAAAAAGGGACAAAAGCCGCTTAATCATAGACCAGTTGGAAGTGAAAGAATAACTGTAGATGGCTATACAGAAATAAAAACATCTGAACCAGATAAATGGGAACTAAAGCATAGATTAATTTATGAGAAGGAAAAAGGCAAGATACCTGATGATTATGCAATAGTATTTGCTGACGGGAATAAGCAAAATTTAGATATAAATAATCTTATTTCAGTATCGAGATATCAACTTTTAATAATGAATCAAAAGAAACTAATCAAAGATGATGCTGATTTAACTAAGACAGGAGCTATTTTAGCAAATGTCTTAGTTAAGATAAATGAGAGGAAGAGAGATATATAGTATGAAGAAAATAAAACATGTTTGTTGTAAATGTGAGAGCGATAACATAGATGTAATGTCAGTTCGTGAAGAAATTATAGAGGTAGAAGGCAAACAGATAGCAACAGCATCCATAACTTATATTTGTACTGATTGCGGAAGTGTGGAAGTAGAGAATCATTACTTATATAAGATGCATTCATGCCAGCTGGTAGCGGATTAAAACAAGTTCATAATGTGTAGAAAATGTGAAGTTGAAAGGAGAAAATTTAAAATGGGAATAACAATAAGGTCTAAAAGATATAGTTGTGATATGGGATGTGGTGGATTTGGAAGATTTAGAAATGTAGTAGCAGAAAAGGTGAATGAAGAATTTTATAAACATTATTTAGATTTATTAAGTCCTGAAGCTATGTTTTCTTTTGGTAAAAAGAGAGAAGAGTATTTTAAAACATATGATGCTAAGACAAACGAATTTGTTGAAAAAAATATTATAAGTGGAGAAGTTGCTAATTTTTTATATCAATGTGATTGCGAGGGAAAAATTGATAGGAAACAAGCGAAAGAAATTTATGAACTTATTAAAGAATGTGATGATAATATTGCTTTTGGATATGTGGGTAGAAGTGATTGTGCAAAAATGTCTGATATGAAAAAGATTTTCTCAGATAAAACAAAAGTGGAATGGAGTTAATTAACAATTCTAAAATGGTTTGTAGAAAGTGTGAAACAAATTAAAAAATAAATAGGAGTAATTCTAGATAAAAAGTGTGGCCACACCTCCAGACGTGGAGGAAAAGAAAATGGAGAATAAAAAAATAAAAACAGAATTATATAACGATAACTTTCAAAATTATAAAAGATATGGAATACCAAGAGCACAGCTTGTAATAGCTGATATACCTTACAACATAGGGAATAACTTTTATGGATCTAATCCTATGTGGTACAAGGGTGGAGATAATAAAAACGGTGAAAGTAAATTTGCAGGTAAAGCAGCCTTTAATTCAGACTTTAATTTCAATATTGCAGAGTATTTTCATTTTTGCAATAGACTATTAAAAAAAGAGCCAAAGAAAGCTGGAGCAAGGGGGAGAAGTTCAGATGCTCCATGTATGATTATATTTTGTGCATTTGAACAAATAGAAACAGTTAAGCAGTACGCTAAGAAACATGGATTTAAAAACAGTATTCCGCTTGTATTTATAAAGAATTATAGTCCTCAAGTGTTAAAGGCAAATATGCGAATTGTGGGAGCTACGGAATATGGGCTTGTATTATATAGAGATAAACTACCTAAGTTCAGAAATGGATTGCAAATAGACGAAAACGGAAAAAATATCAAAGGTACAGGACATATGGTTTTCAATTGGTTTGAATGGAAAAGAGACAATCCTAAAGAATACCCCAAAATTCATCCAGCTCAAAAACCAGTGTCACTATTAAAACAGTTGATTGAAATATTTACAGATGAGGGGGATGTTGTAATTGATCCATGTGCTGGAAGTGCAACAACATTAAGAGCAGCTATGGAGATTAATAGGAACAGTTATGGATTTGAAATATCTAAAGAGTTTTTTAAGAAGGCAAAAGAAGAGATGTTAATAGAAAATAAAAAGGAATATGAGCAGTTATCTATAGTTTAGAGTAGGTCACAATCCTAAGAAATTGAAAGGAGAAATAAAATGAAATTTTACGAATTTAATAAACATGAATATTATGCTTTAATCTTAGCATTAAATGAGGAAGAAGCTTTAAAGGCTTATGAAGAAGAAATAGTTGGAGAAATTGAAGAAGATGAAATAGAATTGACTCCAGATATAATAACAGAAAAACAGGCATTAAAGAGATATAAAAAAGCACTTATAGAAAACTGTGAAACAGAGGAAGAAA
>ERZ781272.72-NODE-72-length-149121-cov-5.265071_pt1 | contig 149121 bp, 142 predicted proteins | sample MGYA00375850_ERZ781272 | MGnify/ENA primary metagenome ERZ781272 (study PRJEB29790, sample SAMN06051246) | human gut metagenome | host: Homo sapiens | place: USA: Cincinnati, Ohio | collected 2013-06-21 | study: EMG produced TPA metagenomics assembly of the Gut...
AAACCATGTCTCTTTTTATCCCTTTTTCAATTTGCGCAATTTATCTTACCTTATCGCGACGGTCTTTGACGTATTAAAAAAAGCCCGTCCACCGCCGGGGAAAATTACGCCTATGAGTACGAACTGTCTAATCATTATATTACGGTTTTTAATGCCATTTTGCCTGTTCACATTTTTTGTGTATGGGCTTTTTTGCGCCTTGCAGTTTTCTGAAAAAGCTGTTTGAAAAGCGCAACAAAACACCTTCTTCCATGCGGATAGTGTGCGAAAGGGGACGGAAGGACAAGCCCTTTGTCCTTTACACCACGAAGAAAGGAGGTAAACCCTATCATGGGACACTCTAACATCACCATGACGCTGAACTATACGCACACGCTACATTCGCTTCCGCAAAGGCTGAAATGGAACGGCTGATTGCATAGCCGCAAGCAGGATTTACTACTTCTTTTACTACTGTTGAGAGGGAAAACCTAAGAGGTTTTAAGAGTATATGAGAACTTCTCCCCATATCTGAAATGCCGGGAAAGCCCGAAAATACGGGCTATACCGACATATAAGAACTTCTAAAGAGATAATCTAAATTCACCATAAATTTTCCATAAATAATTTATATCTTTTATATTAATCACAACGGACTACTTCCTCTTTTATAAGCTTTCTGTTTCATTTCCATTGACACTGGATAATTCCTTTTCAAGCATTTCCTGCTTCCACAGGAATTACCCATATTTCCATATGACTAAACTCTGCACTTTCTTTATAGTATTTTTCTGCCATGAACGGCTTTGTAACCAGTTTATGGTTTGGAAGCCAAGTTTCAAACAGATACTTATTTGCTTGATTTAAAGCAGTGGAAACAAGTTCTTCAAAAGATTCTGCCTCAATTCGGCATACAACATACTCACCTGCTGGTAATGTATGTTGTACCATATTTTTAGGACATACATCTGTTGATGAAACCATACCTCCTGCAAAATAAAGGAACGTTCCTTTATCCGGATTTGCCGAATGAGATACACCAAGTTCAATATTGTTGTTAAAAACGACATTTTCGGTTTGCATTTTCTTTGCATGAAATTCACGCCATAGCTGACCCGGAATATCAATTCCCGTACTTTCCCCAAGAGGAATCTGCTCATCAACATTTACTGCTTTTTCGAAGCCAAAATACGTTTCGCTTGCTTTTAATGTTTTCTTTTGAATTTCCAAAACAATACTCCCTACAATCAGTGGGACATTTTCATCAATCATAACATAATGAGAAGAAAGTTCTGGCTTGTCAAATGTATTTAACATAGGAACGCTCTTTCTGTATTCATCGGGTGTAATATGATAAACTTCTTTAAATGCTCTGGTGAAATTAGCATGGTCTGAAAATCCATATTTTAAAGCCACATCTAATATTCTTTCCTCCGAGTTATTTAATTCTGTTATTACCATTGCTAAACGACGAAGTTTAATATATTCCTGAACCGATTTCTTAACTAGTCTTTTAAATAAGCGTTGGTAATAAAACGTGGATAAACAGGCAATTTTTGCTAGTTTCTCTGTTTCAATTTTCTCATTCAAGTGTTGTTCAATATAATTTAATGACATTTCAATATTTTCATATGCGTACATATCAGTACCTCCTTTTTTTATAGTTACAGTATATATGAAAATTTTTTGCACGGCTTGTCGCACAATGCCATTATCTTATAAGAAGCCAAAAGATATAGAAAACCAAATTTGTCTATATAGTAACTTTTATTTCTTTAGTATTTTTTAATGAGTCGTACCTAATAAATTTATCACATACATTTTAATACTTTTCGTATCATAGGCTTTTTACAGCATTTAATAGAATAAATATACAAAAATAAGGCAATACCTCCCTAACGGTTGCCATGTCTTTCCTAAGAAAAAGAGCCGATAACCGCATTTTAATTTTCGTGAACTACCCATTGTCCAAAGCCAGTGGGATTGCGGTTGCCCTATTTCAACTATTCAGCAGCTTTTCCAAATCCCCCCTGGAAACATCCATTCTTTCGGACACTTCTTCCATCGTCATGCCGGTATTCAGAAACCGCCTGATTACCATTTTCATATCCTCGCCAACCTCTATGAGATGCCCGTCCAAATCGTAGAACCGAATCACACGCTGCCCCCAGCTATGCTCGATGACTTCTCCCAGATATTCAATCTCCGGGTACTCTTCCAGCTTATTCAGGAAATCGTCAAAATCCTGTTCCTCAAAGACGACTTCCGCATTGTTGGATTTCTTCAATACCTTATCTTTTGGTATGTTTACCAGCCAGTCAAAATCCTGCTGTAACGCCAGACCGCAGGTAAAAGCGACGTTCCTTCCGTAATCCTGATAGACTTCTAATCCGAACAAATCCTCATAAAACTTTCTTGCGGCGCTGATGTCCGCTACCGATATAACCGTACACACATACTTCATGTAAATTCTCCTTTTCATTCTTATTTTTAATTGATTTTGTGGAATAAATCCTTACATAATACCTCCTAAACGGCTTATCCACATCGCACACTGTCAGGATATTCTTACGCATTCCAGCAGACTGGGATTTACCGTTCTACCACGACCGTAAGTAACATCACTTGTTTTGTGTTCGTGCCGGCCTATGGAACCTCCGGCATGAATACGACAGGGAATGATTTTTACTTGTTCATCCATAAACATTCTTGCTGTCATTTCTCCTGTTCCATCATTCATTCCCGGCAAAGTTTTCTCCGGGATGTCATTAAAGTTGATAAGCATACTATTTCCTCCATAAGATTTAAACTTATCGCATCAACAAAAGTCTGGAATATTTTTCTGCTATGCGAATCTGTTCTAAATGAAAATTCCGGATACCACTGTACCGCCCGGATAAATTTTTCTCTGGAACATATACAGCTTCCATTAACCCATCCTCCGAAAATGCCATTGCCTCCAAGTCTGGCGCAAGTTCTCTGACCGCCTGATGATGATAACTGTTTACCAAACAGGATTCCTCTTTCAGAAGCTGATGCAACGGTGTGTCCCGAATCAGTTCTACGGAATGAACTGACATATCATACGGCGATGTTTGGTGATGCTCTATGTTAGAGAGCCGTTCTGTGGGTATGTAATCAGCTTTACGATTACGCATAAAGCTCATAGGTATCATAGCAAATTGAAGCGGAATACCGTCCTCAGGCTATAGCCAGCATGTAGACATTTTGCCTCATCTCTCATAATTTGTATTTCCTGTACTCTCATTTGATAAACATTCGCTCAAAGCATCCAATCCTTTGTCATATTAAACGCTCCATGGTAATGTATTTCTGCATTTAGCCGGCTAAAATGCCGTATACGCATTCCAGCAAAGTCAATGCAAGGATCGTATTGATAAGCCGGTAGTGCTTTGCATAGGCTTTCTGAATCAATACTCCCATCCCGATCCATGTTAATGTAGCAACTGTACCAATCGTCGCAATCATCAACTCAAATAGAACCAGTACCCAAAGGTTTGTACTGTAATCCGTGATGTACCCGGTTAAAGCTGTAATGCCAAACAGATAAATTTTAACATTTACAAATTGCAGCATAAAGCCTTTCATAAAGGAAGCTGATTTTTCCATATCACCCTCTGGCGGTGGGCAGATTGCAATATGAATTGCCAGCCAAAATATATATGCAGCGCCAATGTATCTCATAACCTCCAGCAAATTCGGTAAAAATGTGCTTACGCCAAACACAAAAACAGCACAAATAATTTGCACGGCATAATAACCTGCAAATATCCCACAAAAAAGCGGCCTGCCTTTTTTGTAACCATAATTTGTTACTGTATTCAATGCTAAAATATTGCCCGGTCCCGGTGTGAAAGCATTGATAACAGAATATATAAAAAAATTACCTATAACATAAGCAGGCATTTACGCACCTCCTTGCTTTTCGCAAATTGTATCATGAAAAGGCATGTTATAGGTAATATTGTTTATTTATGCTATTGCATAGGCTGTTCCTATGCACAAGTTATTGTTGATACTCTTTTAATGCTTTGATGTAGATCTTTCCCAATTCGGAAAGATCTTTATCCTTATTGATGATATATCCAATTCGCATAATTTCGTCCTCATCGAGCGGAACAGAAATAATTGCATCTCCCTGTAAATATCTCGGAAATATCCCACTTGAAATTGTATATCCGTTTAACCCGATCATAAGATTTACAATGGCTGCTCTATCGCTCACCTTAATGCTTTTTTCCGCAGGAGCATTACGAAAAAGCTCTTCCGCGAAATATGCCGATTCATAGCTTCCCTGTACAAAGCTCAATTTGGGATATGGCGATAAATCCTCTAACTTTAAGAAAGAATGCCTGGCAAGCGGGTGGTCTTTGCTCAAAAAAACATGAGGTGAAGCGCAAAAAAGCTCATAAAAGCATAGATTATTTTCCTCTAAAAGCTTTCTTAACACACTTTCGTTATTTTTGCTCAAATAAAGTATCCCAATATCACTAAACCGATTTCTCACATCTTCAATAATCTGATGCGTCTGTGTTTCATTCAAAATGAACTCAAAACGCTCTTGTCCAAACTGCTGTATCAATTCTACAAAAGCGTTCGTTGTAAAAGTATAATGCTGTGTCGATATGCAAAATCTCTGCTTTACCGGTTCATCGCTGATATATTTTGCTTCCAACAGCTCCATTTGCTGAACGACTTGTCTTGCATAACCCAAAAATTCCATACCCTCTTTTGTAAGGGCAACACCAGTGCGGCACCTGTTAAAAATTGTAAATTTAACTTCTTTCTCTATCTGCTTTACGGAATCGGATAAACTCGGCTGCGAAATGTACAAACTTTTCGCAGCTTCTGTAATGGAGCCTTTTTCCGCTATTGCAACTAAATATTTTAACTGCTGCAAAGTCATGTCATATCCCTTTCTCTCATTAATTTTGAGTGTTCTCTTCTCAAAATTGGAATGAGCGGGAAAGCCATTTCAGGGCTTTCCCAGCTTGATTACCTATCAGCAAAGACGGGCAGGACTGTTGACGGCGGCACATTTATGCACCGTTCATCTTGACTGTTGACTGGCTCGCATGTCTTGCTTCATGCCCAAATCTTTCACCATTATCTTTTTTGCTTCTTGCGGGAATTTTTCATTCATAAACAAATTCTCCTTCTAATCGCTGATAACTAATAAGGTTTATTCCAACAAAACGGAATTTATCCTTCTTATAATCTACAAAGCATTCTTTGGACAGTTTTTTACACATTCATAACAGAGAATGCCCTCTGTCCCGTTTTCCCTTTCCCTGAATTATCCATTACATCAATATTCATTGGGCATACCTGTTTGCATTTACCGCAAGATATGCACTTACTTGTATCACATTTTACTCTTAGCAGCGAAAAATAACTCATGGGCTTAAGGAATAAGGTAATCGGGCATATGTAATTGCAAAAGCCCTATGATCTTTAAAGAAAAATGCCAATCCAATACCGAGTTTAAAAAAATGTCACCATCGGATTCGGAGCATCCATCCACAATTCAAAAGCCATCGTCCGTTTTGTTTGTCTCGGGTCTATTTTTTCGCCATCTTCTCCTCCACGACCTTCTATTTCCTGTTCGGCCTTCTCTTAATGGCTAATAGCTGCATGAAGTCTCCGAACAAAGATGTATCAACGGGCTCAAACATCAGCCATTTCCCATCGTGATAGGTTTTTGAGTCATCGTAAATCTTCTGGACGCTTTCAGTATACTCACCTCGGCCGGCTTCAAATTTTGCCCGCTCGTCCTTTCCCAGGATCACCATAAAGCCAATGCAGTTCTCCCTTGCATATAAGGCGCAGAGTGTTTTTCCGCCCCTTCGGTATTTGTATTCATAGGTCCATGCCTTGCCGCCGCTGTTCCAAAGGCAGTCCATATCGTACTTCTCATCAATCGCAACGCATAACTTCTGCCACACGTCATATAAAGACTGCCCGATCAAGGCGGTCATATCGTCCATATTTGGTATTTTATCAAGCATATCTGCCTCTTCTTCCTTTCTCACTTTTTACTGATCAAAAAACTTTCCCTTAAAGAAGTTTTCATTTCCAAGTTTTTTCGCTGTCAGGCGGAACATCGGCAATACCGCTCTGTGTGAGCGCCGCGAAGGAACCCTGTTACCTCAATTTCAAACTCATATTCTTCATCATACCATTTTTTCATCACTGGCCTCCTTTCTATAATTGCCATTCCGCGATTGCTGCTTTTATAGGGTAATCATACCATAAAACTACTTTCAGCTTCAACCTTATGTCTGATTGTGTCCCAAAGAGCAAGTGCAGTGACGGATCCATGCATGCTTCATTTTACCGGTTTTCAGATGTAATCACATTTTTGGCATTGCAATAATGTGTTTTCACTATCCTCTTTATGGTATGCGCCGGACCATCTGCAAATACTTTGCAGGATCGGCACAACAGAAATGCCTTTATCCGTCAGGCTATATTCGACTCTCGGCGGTATTTCGTTGAATTGCGCACGTTCAATAATACCGTCTGCCATCAACTCTTTCAATGTAGATGCCAAAACAGCATCCGTTATATTTGTCATTTCCTTCCGTAATGCACTGTATCTTAAAGTTTTTTTCTCTGCCAAAACGCAGATCACTCTTGATTTCCATTTGCCGCCAAAGATGTCAAGCCCGTATTCTAAGGGACAGCGGATATCTTTTTCTAATTTGGGCTTGTACATTTCATTTACCTCCCATCTGATAAAAGCATATCAAATACGCTTTAAATCCGCAAGTCACTATTTAATTTATTAGCGACTAATAAATTTCATTATATCTTGTTGGTCAAAAGCGGTATTGCTATAATTGAGCCAGTCTCAGCAGTGAGCACAAATCCAGAGATTAGGAGGCTTTTTAGTTATGAAAGTAAACGCTTATCTTGAAATCACAATGAAAATTGACAATGCTAACCGTCCTGCTGCCGCAAAGGTTTATACCGACTACCGTCAGCCGTTCCTTGACACGATTGAAGGGGCATTAACAAAAGACCTGCTGATTCGTGACGAGGATGTTCAGGTTCTTCACGGTTTTGACAGCGCAGAACACGCACAGGCTTACCTTTCCAGCGAAATGTTCCAAAACGATGTGTTTGTCGGCCTGAAACCGCTTTGGAGTGCAGAGCCCGATGTGAAGATTTATACCGTTTCTTAACATTCGGAAAATACAGGGCGTACCAGACACGGATTTTTCCATGGAAAAGAGAAGAAGGACAGCCAGCCGATCCCGGCTGGCTGTCCTTCTATTCATTTTAATCCTTCCAGCATGTAGTATTCTTAATTCCAAGCTTTTTCGGATGAAATACCGGATCCTTTCCCTGCTGCTTCTGCCCGGTATAATCCTTCAGGAGCATTACTACCTTTCCGCTCAAAAGAAGTATCGCAATAATGTTTACAATCGCCATGAAGCCCATTAGCACATCCGCCAAATTCCACACTGTATCAAAATTCGCCTGCGCACCTACAAACACTACAATTACACATACAACACGGAATCCGGTCAAAAGAACCTTGCTGTCCTTGATAAATTTCAGATTGGACTCTGCATAACAATAATTTCCGACCAGTGAACTGAACGCAAATAAAAAGATGGAAACCGTAATAAAGTGTATTCCCCATTCGCCTACTGCAGATTTTACCGCCTGCTGTACAAACGGCATTCCCGTCAGTTCAGGATCGATCACACCGTAATTCAAAAGCATCATCGCAGTTGTCGTACAGATTAAAATCGTATCAATAAATACGGAGAGCATCTGCACCATACCCTGTTTTGCCGGATGGGTTACATCTGCAGTAGCTCCTGCATTCGGTGCAGAACCCATGCCTGCCTCGTTGGAAAACAGACCTCTCTTGATTCCCAGCATAACGCAGGAACCTGAGAACCCGCCTGTGATTGCCCGTACATCAAAAGCCTCTGAAAAGATCAAAGAAAAAATTCCCGGCAGCTTCCCAATATTGATTAAAGTAATAAAAAGACCCAAAAGAATATACAGGGCTGCCATAACCGGCACCAGACCGGACGTAATCGCTCCGATCCTATGTACACCCCCAAAAATAACGGCCGCTGTTGCAGCAGCGAGCAAAGCTCCGATGATTGCCGGAACCTTTGTCTGTGCATAGCCATCACCGAAATAATATTCAAATGCAGAGCTTACGTTAAAGGACTGCAATGCATTAAACCCAAAGGCAAAACATGCAATCAAAAGAATTGAGAATACGATTCCAAGCCATCTCTTTCCAAGCGCATACTGAATATAATACGCAGGACCTCCCCGGAATTCCTTCTCTCCTTTAATCTTGTACGTTTGGGCCAAAGTGCTCTCAGCAAAAGCCGATGCGCTGCCGATAATTGCCAGCAGCCACATCCAGAAAATCGCCCCGGCTCCGCCTGCTGCCAATGCAGTTGCAACACCTGCAATGTTTCCCGTTCCTACTCTGGACGCTGTGGAGATCATCAGTGCCTGGAATGACGAGACACCTGTATCGTCATTCCTTTTCTCCGACAATATCCGAATGGATTCCGGCAGCATGCGGATTTGGACAAATTTTGTCCTGAGCGTAAAATAAATCCCGGTTCCTACCAGAAGTACAATCAGAACATACGTATAAAGATATTCACTGAGTGTACCAAGTACTGCATTAAATAATTCCATGTTTTCCCCCTTCTCCATCGTAAAAAATAAGACCCGGACTTGCCGAAACGGTATTCCGGACCTTATTTACAAAGTATATTCTTTGTTTATTGTATTATAATTTCACTCTCCGCGCAACCTTATTTTCCCGGGACCGGCATCCAAAAACGCAGAAGGCCTCAAGAATTCTTTCTAAAAATTTTATAATTCATTTATTGACAGAAAAGTACTGGCATACTATCATTAAAGCAGAATCCAAGAAACGTATATTGAGGTATTTATTGTGAACATTTTGTTTTTTTTAACACCCAAAAGTGAAGTAGCCTATATTTTTGAAGATGAAACTCTACGGCAAACAGTAGAAAAAATGGAACACCGGAAATTTTCCTGCATTCCGATTCTCAGCATGGATGGCAAATATACCGGTACCATTTCAGAAGGAGATCTACTCTGGGGTATTAAGCGCCTGAATATTTCAGATACCAGGTCAATGGAAAATGTTCCTATTATGGCAATCCCACGCAGAGCCACCTACAAACCGGTTCATGCCAATGCAGATATGGAAGATCTGCTGGACCGTGCCATTAATCAGAATTATGTACCAGTCGTGGATGACCAGGGATTTTTCATTGGCATCATCACCCGTAAGGAAATCATCAAATATTGCTACAAGGAATTAAAAAAATCAGCAGCTTCCCCCCAATAGGGCTCTCTGCATTTGAACCATTCAGCACAAAAAAGAGAAATCAGAAACCCGGCTCTGATTTCTCTTTTTTATATTTATACGACAGGTTCTCCTTCATGCAAAGCAAACGGTTAATCCGGAACTACCGGAACGGCATCCGCAGGTATCGGGCAGGTATAGCCCTCCACCGTTCTCTTTACAAATTCCTTCCTGGCCTCAGCAAGGAGCTCCGGCTCCATCATCAGATCAATGGCCGATGCCGCCAGCACCTTCCCTGCATGAACAGCCGCCTTATGCCCGATACTGGTACGGTCACAGGATACGTTCTGCCAACTGTGCCCCGGACAGCCGTTCGGCCAGGAAGCCACATGAATCTGGCCTGTAGGTGTCAGCCAGCTCACATCTCCTACATCCGTGGAGCCTGCTTTAAACGCTTCTCCCTGATAAAGAGGCGCCAGAAACGCATTCATTGCATGTCCCGTCCGCTCCCGCATAAGCCTTACCTGCTCTTTTAAATTTATATCAAATTCAGCCGCTGTCCCCGGAACGGAATCACTTCCGGAGTATGTCAGCGCAAGCTGATCTGCAAAACGATTCTCCTCCTCTGTATAAGATGGAACACCCAGTTCTTTAAAATTCTCATACAACACCTTTTCAATGGTGAAATTACTGATCGTATCGGCCAGTCCGTCAATAAATTTCCGTTCAAAGGCCGTATCTGTCATCAACGCCGCACCCTCTGCGATCCTGTCCACACGCTCCTGAAGGCTCACTGCCTCTGCAACATGGTTGGAACGCACCATATAAAGCACGCTCGCCCTCGGCTGCACTACGTTCGGACTGCAGCCGCCGGCATCTGTAATCGCATAATGGATTCTCGCCTTATCACCCATATGCTCTCGGAGAAACTGCACACCAATATTCATCAATTCCACCGCATCCAGAGCACTTCGGCCAAGCTGGGGCGCTCCCGCCGCATGAGAAGCAACTCCGGTAAATTTATACTGTACCTGAATACAGGAATTGGAGGAGCCTGTCGCAACCTCGTTTACATCCTCCGGATGCCAGGTCAATGCGGCATCCAGCTCCTTCCACACGCCATCTCTTGCCATAAATGCTTTTGCGGCGCCTCCCTCTTCACCGGGACAGCCATAAAGCACCACTGTTCCCGGCCTTGCAAAAGACTCCAGATAAGCCTTCACGCCGATTGCCGCAGCAAAGGCTCCGGCTCCAAGTAAATTGTGACCGCAGCCATGCCCGCAGCCGCCAAGGGCAAGCTCCTCCCGTGTAAGGCTTCCCGCCTTTTGGGAAAGACCCGAAAGCGCATCGTATTCCGCCAGGATACCGATCACCGGACGCCCGTTTCCATAGCTTGCTGAAAATGCCGTATCAATGTTGCAGATTCCCTTTTCCACCTGAAAACCTTCTTCCTCCAGTTCACGGCAATACAGAGCCGCTGATTTTACTTCCTGCAGGGAAAGCTCCGCATACTCCCAGATACGGTCCGCAATATGAGTAATTTTATCTTTCTTTTCCTCAATTGCTGCAATGGCAGTCTCTTTTTCCTTTGTCATGTCCCGTTCTCCTATCACACCGTTTTCATTCTCTTATAAAACCTTCCCAAGGAAGTCCTGAAGCCGGGGATTCGTCGGATGATCAAAAATGTCCTCCGGAGTTCCCTCTTCCAGCAGCTTGCCGTCAGCCATGAAAAGCACACGGTTTCCGACTTCCCGTGCAAACCCCATCTCATGGGTAACGCAGACCATGGTCATTCCGTCTTTTGCCAGCTCTTTCATAACATCCAGAACTTCCCCTACCATTTCCGGGTCCAGCGCAGATGTGGGCTCATCAAACAGCATTACCTCCGGCTCCATGGCCAGAGCCCGTACGATCGCCACACGCTGCTTCTGTCCGCCGGAAAGCTGTATGGGATATGCGCCGGCACGGTCCTTAAGCCCTACCCTGTCCAGAAGCTCCAGGGCTTTTGCCTCTGCCTCCGCTTTGCTGACTCCCTTTACCTTAACAGGTGCCAGTGTCATATTATCCAGAATGGTCTTATGTGGAAAGAGATTAAAATGCTGGAATACCATACCCATCTTCTGACGAAGCTTATCAATATTCAGCTTTACGGTCTTTCCGCTTTCATCCTTATATTTCTTTTTTGTAATGTCTATTCCATCGAAGACAATGGAACCGCCGGTAGGAGTCTCCAGCAGGTTCAGGCTCCGCAGAAAGGTGGACTTACCGGAACCGGAGGGGCCGATCACAACCACCACATCTCCTTTATAAATCTTGGTGGTCACGCCGTCCAGAGCCTTAATGACGCCCATATTATAATGCTTCTTTAAATCAGTAACCTGAATCAGACTATCTCTTGTCGCCACGGCTCATTCTCCTTTCAAAATATGCAATGAGTTTTGAGGTCGGGAAGCACAGGCAGAAATAAACCGCTGTTGCCACCAGAAGAGGCTCTATAATAATGAAGGTCGCTCCCTTTACGGCATTTACGGCAGACATAATGTCCTGTACACCGATGGTATATGTAATCGCGGATTCCTTAATAATGACAACGAATTCGTTGGCGATTGCCGGAAGGATATTTTTTAGAGCCTGCGGAAGAATAATATAGCGCAGGTTCTGTGCCTGGGAAAGGCCCAGAGAACGTGCTGCTTCTGTCTGGCCGCCGTCAATAGACTGAATACCGGAGCGGATAATTTCACAGAGATATGCACCGGAATTCATACCGAGAGCCACAACACCCGGAAAAAAGCGGTCAAATTTAATAAACCCGAACAACTGGAATGCCGGCAGCTTGATCATACCGAACACACCGTAATAAATGATAAAAATCTGTACCAGCACGGGTGTGGAACGCAGGATTTCCACATAAGCCGTAGCCAAAAACGACAGAGGATTGAATTTGCTGATCACCGCCAGAGCGCCCGTCTCACGCTGCAGCCCGTTTCTGTCATACCCCAGAAAACGCAGAGGCCGCAGATTTGACATACGCATCAGGGCAAGAATCAGGGCAAGACAAAATCCAATCATAACCGTAAATAATGACAGCAGGATGGTAACCAAAAGGCCCTGCCGGAACAGTTGTGCATATGGCGCAATTTTCGAAAAATTGCTGAATTGAATAAAATGGTCCATAACGGCTCCTTTCACCTAACAACAAGGAGCCGCCGCATTTACCATATGTAATACCATGCAGCAACTCCTTGCCCTTTTGCAACTTTATAAATCAGTTTTAAAATGCAGTCTTTATTCCTGAACCTTACCCTCAGCGTCCAGAAGACCCTCATAAGTTTCTCCCGCAGCAAGCTCATTAGCCTCTGCTACAAATTGATCCAGAGAACCATCTTCCTTTGCGGCTGCGATTGCTTCATTTACGATCTTAAGCAGTTCTTCATTTCCTTTTACAACACCGATTGAAGAACCTTCTACATCATAGTCAACATCTGTAACGATCTCGAGCTCCGGATAATTCTTCTGGTAGCTCTGTGCTACAACTGTCTCGATAAATGCAGCATCCAGCTTACCGCTGATCAGCTCGGAAATAATATCTGTCACCTTGGGCAGAGAAACGATATCTGCATCCGGAGTATTCTCCTGTGCAAGAGCCAACTGAATGGAACCTGTCTGTGCACCGATAGAAACCTCAGAGCTGTTAGCCGCTTCAAGAGATTCGAATTTATCTGCATTGTCCTTGATTGTTACAAAAGACTGGCCGCCTTCATAATAAATATCGGAGAATGCCATGGCATCCTCACGTGCCGGATCCGGAGAAAGTCCTGCCATACCAATATCTACATTGCCCATTGCCAGCTCGCTGAGCACACCATCAAAGTCCATGGGAACAACCTCCAGCTCCAGACCTGCATAATCTGCGATATACTGGGCAAAATCCATATCAAAGCCTGCCAGCGTAGGATTTCCCTCCTCATCAATCGAATAAAATTCATATGGTGCAAAGTCCGGGCTTGTTGCTACTGTCAGCTTGCCCTCTGCAACTGTCTCAACATCTGCCGGTTCTGCTGCGTAAACTGTAGCCGCTGCAGCCATAGAAGCGATCAATGCAATTGCTGCTAAACCTTTTTTCATAATAAATCCTCCTTCTTTTATGCTTTCTTCCTATGAGAAACATGCATAATTATAAATTGGTATTCACCTTATCCATTATAACGGATTTTCTGAATTATGCAAGTACAAAACGAAAAACAATAAAATTAAAAATAAAACTTCCAATTGACATATTTGTCAAAATATTATTCCGCACTTGCATAATATGAATGAATTTTTTATAATAAAAATCAGATGAGGAAAGCGCAGAGGAGGATCATATGGGAATGAATCAGACACCTGCTTCTGAGCGGGTACATATTAGCTTTTTTGGAAAAAGAAATGCAGGCAAATCCAGCGTGATCAATGCTGTCACCGGTCAGAATCTGGCAATTGTTTCCGATATAAAGGGAACAACCACGGATCCTGTCTACAAAACCATGGAGCTCCTGCCCCTGGGCCCGGTCATGGTCATTGATACGCCTGGTATTGACGACGAGGGAGAACTCGGTGCACTTCGGGTCAAAAGAAGCTATCAGGTTTTAAACAAGACAGACATCGCCGTACTGATCATTGATGGAACACTCGGACAAACTGCTGAAGAGGAAGCCCTGGTCAGACGCTTTCAGGAAAAAGGCATCCCCTATCTGATCGTCTACAATAAATTAGATCTGATGCCTGAGAACAAACAGGAGGAATTGGCTGCATCTGCCCGGGAAATCTGGGTCAGTGCTTCCAATCATACCAATATCTACGCACTCAAAGAAAAAATTGCCGCCCTGAAACCGGAGGATACGCATAAATATCCAATTATAGCAGATTTAATCAATCCCCTTGACCTTGTCATTCTTGTCGTGCCCATTGACAAGGCCGCACCAAAGGGGCGCCTGATTCTGCCCCAACAGCAGACCATCCGGGATATTCTGGAAAGGGGTGCCCTGTCACTGGTGGTGCGGGATACGGAATTAAAAGAAACTTTGGAACATTTCCGGGCACAGGGCATCCTGCCCCGGTTAGTTGTCACAGACAGCCAGGCATTTTCCAGAGTCTCGGGGGACACGCCCGAAGATATTGCCCTGACTTCCTTTTCCATTTTATTTGCCCGGTATAAGGGAGATCTGGCATCCTCTATTCAGGGTGTTGCAGCACTGAACAGCATTCGGGACGGAGATAAGGTCCTCATAGCCGAGGGCTGTACCCATCACCGTCAATGCGACGATATCGGTACCTGTAAAATCCCGAAATGGATTCGGGAATACACAGGCAAAAGGCCGGAGTTTTCCTTCACCTCCGGTACCGAATTCCCGGACGATGTCACTTCTTATAAAATGGTTGTGCACTGCGGGGGCTGCATGCTGAACGAGCGGGAAATGAAGTACCGCATTGCCTGCTGCAAGGACCAGAATGTTCCGGTTACCAATTATGGCATCCTGATTGCACAGATAACGGGGATTCTGAAACGGAGCCTGGAGCCGTTTCCTGAAATTCTGGAGCTGCTGTCTTAAAGACATAATGGAAATTTCAGGAACTTTTTTCATGGAATTCACGTTTTCATAACATTTTTCCTGTATACTGGTAGCTTCCAAAGGACAATTAACGAACATTGATTGGAGGTTCATATGAAATTTACAAAAATGCACGGTATCGGAAACGATTATGTATATGTCAACTGCTTTCAGGAAACGGTCAAGGACCCTTCCGCTGTCGCAAAATTTGTCAGCGACCGACATTTCGGCATCGGCTCGGACGGTCTGATTCTGATCAAACCCTCTGACATCGCGGACTGTGAAATGGATATGTATAATCTGGATGGCTCCCAGGGCGCCATGTGCGGCAACGGCATCCGCTGTGTGGCAAAATATGCCTACGACTACGGTATCGTTAACAAAACCAGCATCAGCGTAGCAACCAAAAGCGGTATCAAATATCTGGAGCTCTCCGTAGAAAACGGCAAAGTCTCCATGGTAAAGGTCAACATGGGGTCCCCGATCCTGAATGCCAGACAGATTCCGGTAGTTGCTGAAACGGAGCAGGTCATCGACGCCCCCCTCAAAGTGAATGGAACCACCTACCGCATCACAGCCGTTTCCATGGGGAACCCGCACGCCATTGTTTATATGGATGATATAGAAAGCCTGGATATCGAAAAAACAGGCCCTTTCTTTGAAAGCCATCTGGTTTTCCCAGACCGGGTCAACACGGAATTTGTCAAGGTCATTGACAATCATACGCTTAAGATGCGCGTATGGGAACGGGGCTCCGGTGAGACGCTGGCCTGCGGAACAGGTGCCTGCGCAGTGGCAGTTGCTTCTGTCCTGAATGGCTACGTAGAGGAGGATGCTCCCGTAACGGTCAAACTTCTGGGCGGAGATTTGCAGATCTTCTGGGATCGCAGAGACAACCTGATTTACATGACAGGTCCCGCTTCTACTGTATTTGATGGAGAGATTGACTTATCCTTCCTCGGAGAGTAATCATTACCAGGTAATTTTGAAAAAGCTGCAGCCACTTCCATGACTACAGCTTTTTCATTCACTTAATCAAGTCGTATTTTACCACATCCATATTTACACATCCATCTGCAAAGAACGAAATCCCGTCTGCTGCCTGATCCGTATACATGGTAGCCGTCATAACCTGCTCGCCATCATTTATAAAAACTTCCACACTGAAGCTATCCAGAATCAGTCTCAGCTTTAGATACCCCTCCTTACTCTTCACAAGGCATCTTCTCTGGTGAATGATCGCCCTCCTGGAACCGGAAAATTTCCGGTCGACTTTCAAAATGGATTCATATGGGCGGAAACTTATTGCAGTCTGGTACTGCTCATCCTGTGCAAAACGAACCGCAAACTTCTTATAAATATGTTCTTCGTCTCCCGGCCGAAGGATCAATTCCATATCAACCCTGCGTCCTTTTACCCTTTCCAGGAGGATTGTTCCTGAAAATAAAACATTTTCATACACAACTTTATTTTGTCTCATATCCTCCAGTTCCCGGATCGGCCACTGATACAGTCTTCTGTTTTTTATGGACAATTCTCTTGGAATGCTCATCTGGCCGTACCATAGCTGTTCCGGCATACGAAGGCCGCAGGTATCCCAGTTCTGCATCCAGCCGATCATGATCCTGCGTCCATCCGGCGCCAGTACTGTCTGCGGTGCATAAAAATCAATTCCATAATCAATCGACTGATCCTGCTGTTCCGTAAAGGTATCGGTTTCTTCGTCAAAGTCACCGATCAGACACAGCGTTCCATTTCCATTATGATACTCAAAGCCCTTTGGCAGCATATCCTGTGGGCTGGTGAGCAGCACCCACTTACCATCCAGTTCAAAAAAGTCCGGACATTCCCACATCTTTCCGAATCGGTTGTTATTGGAAACCAGAACTTTTTCAAATTCCCATTGAAAACCATCCTTACTGGAAAATAATAAAATCTGGCCGCTTCCGTCCGCAAGTCTGCTTCCCGTAACGCAACGGTAGGTACCATCTGCCTTGCGCCACATTTTCGGATCCCTGAAATCCTGTCTGCTGCTGCCCTCCGGCAGATCTTTTTCGTCAAGTACCGGGTTGCCCGGATATTTTTCGTAATCCATGCCGTCTCCAACTGCAAGGCATTGGGTCTGCAGCTCCGTAACTCCTCCATTTTCGTGCGGCAATTTCAAAACTCCTGTATACATCAGGAGCTGTCTTCCATCCGGAAGTTCTATCGAACTTCCGGAATAGCATCCATCTCTGTCATGCAGGTCATCCGGTGCCAGGGCAACCGGTTGATAAGTCCAGTGCAAAAGGTCATTACTCACAGCATGTCCCCAGTGCATTGGTCCCCAATGGGAACTATATGGATGATATTGATAAAACATATGGTATTGCCCACGATAATAGGAAAAACCATTTGGATCATTCAACCAGCCTGTACGTGCTGATAAATGAAAGGCCGGTCGATTTTCTTTTTTGATCATTTTCTCGGAAGTCTCTTCATATTTGCGTGCTTCACGTAAAGTCTGGCTAGTCATTTAACAATTTCTCCTAATATATGCTTCTGTCAGTCGTATTAGTTTTTCGCTCCTGTAGACGCAATACCTGCTACGTAGTATTTCTGCAGACTCAGGAAAATAATCAATACAGGAATCGTGACGATTGTCAAGCCGGCCATTACATTGCCGTAGTTTACAGGCTGAATGCTGAACAGGGCACTTAACGCCATCTGGATGGTCTGTTTGGAGGTATCGGAAATAACCATTACAGGCCATACAAAATCATTCCAGTAAGCAATGAACACCAGGATTCCAACGGTTGCATATACCGGCTTTGCCAACGGCACAATCAATTGGAAGAACGTTCTCATTGCACTTGCGCCATCCAGCTTGGCGGCTTCCTCAATACTCTCCGGTATTCCCATAAAGTTCTGACGGAACAGGAATATGTACATAGGACTTGCCAAAGCCGGCAGAATCAGTGCCAAATAAGAGTTTGCAAGACCCATTTTATAAATAATGGAAAACTGCGGCAACATGACGGTTTGTGCGGGAATGATCATGATGGCCAGAATAATAGAGAAAATCAGATTCTTCTTCGGAAAATCGATTCTGGCAAATGCATATCCCGCCATGGAGTTGACAATAAGACCAAGCACAATGATCACAGCAATATATTTAAAGGAATTCAGCATTGCATGAACCAGCGGAAGCCTGCTTGCTACTTCTTTATAGTTAAAGAACACATCGGATTTAAATCCCGGAACAAATGCGTTCAAACTTGTAATATCGCTGAAGATCATCGCATCATCCTTAAAAGAGGAAACCAGCATCCAGATCAGCGGGAACATAAAGATCAGGGCAACGATAGTCATGCTTATATATATAAGTAAATATTTTGATAAAGACATTTTCTTTTCCATTCTATCTGTCCCCCTTTAATCTTCATTATTATTCGTCAGCCTATTCTGAATCCGGGTCAGAATAAGGACAAGAAGCGTAAATACCAGCGCCATGGCAGAGCCATAACCCATCTTATTATATTTGAAACCAGTCTGATAGATTTCATATACAATCGTCATGGTAGAGTTCTGCGGACCGCCTCCGGTCATCATCATTGGCTGAATGATCAGCTGGAACGCACTTACCACGATATTCAGAGAAACAAATACACTGATATTTTTCAGTCCCGGTATTGTAATGTTCCAGAACTGATGCCATTTGGTAGCGCCATCCACTGCAGCAGCCTCATAAAGATATGTCGGAATATCCTGCAGGCCGGACAGGAAGATCATCATCTGGAATCCACAGCCCTGCCATGCGGAAAGAATTACGATACACAGCATTGCCGTTGACGGATCGTTTAGAAACTTAAACGGCCCGATTCCAAAACTTCCCAGCAAAGAATTTAAAAGACCATTATTAGGATTATAGATATAAGTCCACAAAATAGAAACTACGACCAGGGATAAGACCGTCGGTGCAAAAAATGCCAGTCTGTATATGGAAATTCCCTTTAATTTGCGGTTGATCATCAGGGCCAGTCCCAAAGCAAGACAAACCTGAATGGGAACAACCAGGATCACGAATACGAAGGTATTGATGATACTCTTCATAAACACGGTATCCTTTGCCAGACGCAGGAAGTTGGCAAGTCCGACAAATTGCATTTTATCTGGTTTCAGAATATTATAATTGGTAAAACTGTAGCCTACTGTAAGTAAAAAGGGTATAAACAGGAAAACAAACAACAGAATGACTGCCGGAGCAATAAATGCCAGTCCTGTCCAGTTTTCTTTTGTCATCTTTTTCTTCACTGCTGCACTCATCAGAAAGTCCTCCTCTCTCCTTTAACCTTCTGAGTATGCATAACGGCTGTCTGTCAGCCAGAACAGCCGCCATGCAGATTAACCCATCAAATGTTCTTTCTGTCAATTAGTAAATATCCGCCTGGAAATTATACTGTTCTACAGCCTGATCCAGCGCCTCTTCCACATCCATTCCTGTCAGGATATTCTGTAAAGCGGTTGCAAACTGATTGCTGAGTACTGCATAGTTGATGGATACCGGTCTTGCTTTTGCGGTATTCTGAAGCTGATAGCTGAATACGCTTAAAGGTTCTTCACTGAATTCATTGATTGCTTCAAAAGCAGATGTTCTGGATGGCGGCATAGCATTTGCCTCGTACATTCTTGCACTTGCGTCTGCACTTGTCATAAAACGAATCAGCTCTGCTGCCCCTTCTCTCTTCTCTTCCGAACAATCACTGCTCATTCCAAAGCTCCATGAACCGCAGGCGGAAGCCGGAGTAGAATCTTCATCATAAACAGGCATTGGCATCAGGCCCCAGTTAATATCAAATTTCGCAAGGTTACCAGGTTCCCAGGAACCAGTCATGTCCATAGCAGCCTGTCCCAGCTCAAAGCTGTTTTCTGCCGGTGTTGCACTTGCATAGCCGTTGTCTACCATTTCTTTGATCCAGTTAAACGTATTCTTGGCAGCATCTCCGTTCAAAAACCCGTCTGCTGTTTCTCCATCTTCATCAATTACATTTGAGCCCTGAGAGTAGATCAGCGGCAGGAAGAAGTAGATTACAGATTCATCTTTTGCATCCAGATGCATGGTAATTCCATAGCAGTCATCTGTAGTTAATTTTGCTGCTGCGTCCTCCAGCTCTGCCAGTGTCCATGGAGCTTCTGCTGTTGCAGGAGTAATACCTGCTTCTTCAAACATATCCTTGTTGTAGTAAAGTCCTACAGAGGAGTCCATTGCACCCAGAGTATAAAGCTGGTCATCATAAGTTCCCTGCTGGATGATAGACGCGTTGAAGTCAGAAAGCTCTTCTTCCGTAAAATATTCATTGATCGGGAGAATGGCCTCGGCATCTGCATACTGTGCAACAGTTACACCGTCAATCGTAAATACATCCGGGAGACCTCCATTGGAGATTGCTGCATTAATCTTGTCATCATATCCGCCCGCATCGCCGCTTCTTGCAATCTGGGAGATTGTCGCATGATACTGTCCCTCATACTGGGTGTTGAACTCGTCAACAAGTGCTGCGTACAGTTTTCCTTCATCTGTAGCATCTGTCTCATGTACCCAGATCGTAAGCTCTACAGGTTCTGCCGCAGATACTGCAGCCGGCACCGCGCAGGTTGCGGATGCAGCCATTGCTAATGTCATTATGATGCTCAACATTCTTTTTTTCATTCCATTTTCCTCCATTTCTTTGTTGGTAATTACCGGTTTCATTACCGGTAAAGTTACCGGTTATTTTGTGGTTTCATCATACTTCTTTTTCTTTCTTCCGTCAATACTTTATTTACTTTTCGTGAAGAACACTAAAATTTATCTTTGTTTTTTATTCACTTTTTACATAACCGGTTACTTAACCGATTATTCTTGCCCATATTTTTATTATTTGTTATACTGGGATTAGTATTTTACACATCCATACACAGTAAAAGGGGGAATTTCTCATGGCTTCCAAAAAAAATGTAACCTTTAATGACATTGCCAAATATACCAATTTCTCAAAAACAACGATTTCCCGTTATTTTAACAATCCGGATTCTCTGACCCTGGAAAATCAGGAGATTATTGCCAAAGCGCTGATCGACTTAAATTATCATGAAAATAAAGTCGCACGTATACTTGCCAATGGAAAGACTGAAATCATCGGAATCATTTTTCCGAATATGTATCATCACTATTATTCCGAAATGCTGAATCAGATTTTGGCGACTTACGAGACCTTCGGCTACAAATTTCTGGTATTTATCGGAAATGAACATGAGGACACAGAACGAAAATATCTCCGTGAGCTGCTTGCTTACAAAATCGAGGGACTGATCATCCTGAGCCACACCATTCCCTCCAAAGAGCTGGCAGATTTGCAGATTCCGATTGTTGCCATTGAACGCGAGGACCAGTATATCTGCAGCGTCAATACCGATAACTATATGGGAGCTTACCAGGCTACCAGTCTTCTTGCCCGGCACCATTGTGATGTTCTGATACACATCAATTCCCAAATACCCTCCTCTATACCTTCCTACAAGCGTATTCTGGGCTTTGAGGATTTCTGTACGGAGCATAATCTGAAGCATCAGGTCATTTTCCGGGATTTTGGAAGCGAACATTTCCGTATTCAGCACCTGCTTAAGGAAATTCTGGAGGAACTGGAACAGACCTACCCCGGACAAAAAAAGGGGATATTCGTATCAAATGATACCCACGCCAGCATTCTGTTAAACCTCCTCTTTCTGAAATACGGTTGTCTGCCAGAGGATTACCTGATCATCGGCTTCGATAACTCCACCATTTCCAGAGAGGCCATTGTCCCTATCAGTACGGTGGGACAGCAGATTAATAAAATTGCCTATGAAGCAGTCAGCCTTCTGGTCACACAGATGAACGAACGCAAAAAAAGAAGACCGGTTCCATTAGCAGAACCGATCCATAAAACGATCACACCTGTACTGATCCGACGTGAAACAACAGAAAAAACAAAGGAATAATTGTCTGTGCTGCAGAACCGCAGCACAGATTTTTTACACTGCAACCTCCAGAATCCTCTCCGCAATAAACACTGCAGCACAGGCACAAAGAGCTACCGTCAGCAGGCTCTTCTCCTTATAAGCCGCAAACAATGCCACTGCAAACCCGACGGCTCCGGAAATAATACTGGCCGTTGATGTCAGAATAGCCGGAAATGTCATAGCTGCCAAACATGCATACGGTACATAGAACAAAAAAGATTTCACATAGGGACTGGTGATCTCCTTCTTAAACAGCACCAGAGGAAGCATACGGATCAAATACGTCACACCTGCCATAACCAGAATATAAATATAAACATTAGGCCTCATGGACATTTTCCTCCCTTTCCTCCTCCACCGGACAGAAATAAGCAGCAATTCCCGCCACCAGAAGTGTCGTAATAATAATCACAAAACCAGAGGATACCCTGTTCAGCAGCGGTACAACTTCAAACAGACTGCTGACTCCCATAGCTCCGATGACGACTCCCAGCACCGCCCTGCTTTTTTTGGCGGGCGGGATCACCACTGCCAGAAACATCCCATAAATCGCCACACTCAGGGCACTGACCATAAAAGCCGGAAGCAGGTTTCCCGAGATTCCTCCCACGAGCGTGCCCAGCGTCCAGCCCGGAATCGCCACACACATGGCGCCGTAATTATAATAAGGACTGACCCTTCCTTCCTGACTGGCACTGACCCCAAATATTTCATCCGTAACACCGAATGCCACCACGTACCGATGCGCCCACGGCACATCTCTTTTCAGCTTCTGCGCCAACGAAAAGGACATCAGGCAATAGCGAAGATTAATAATCAGTTGTGTCAATGCCATTTCCCAATAGGAGCCTCCTGCTATCATAATATCGAGCCCTGCAAACTGCCCTGCCGAGGTGAGATTCGTCAACGAGATCAATACGGCCTGCCCGGTGCCAAGCCCCCCGGACACGGCCATCATACCAAACGTAAACGATACGGCAAAATATCCCAGGCCAATGGGAATTCCGTCCTTCACTCCTCTTCTGAAACTAACGCTGTCCATGAACATCCCCCGTTCTATTTTCTTGTTTTGCTGAGCCGCTTATCTGTGAACAGAAATCAAAACTCGCCAAAAACGGCCGAGGCTCTGTATATTTCACAACAAGCTCTCAGCCGCTGACATTGTGGTTCGGTTATCCTCTTTCTCCAAATAGAATTTTCAAATAATCTCTCTTGGAAAGGATGACTCTGATCACTTCAACATAACCAGCATTCAATCTGTAAAACGCTTTGTACGCCATAAAGTTAACCGAATAGAATCCCGTAAACAGTACCCTGTAGTACAAGGGTATTCCTGATTCGGGAAACTCTCTTTTTTCCGCAACCGTATCAGCGAATTCAGCAACGTATATCCCGGCTATATCAAAGCTTTTTGATGATTCCAATACACTCTCCCGCACATCATCCATATCTTTTTGTGCCGCAGGTGTATAACGTATATGATAGCTCATCCTCTCTCGTTGCTGCGGTTTCGGAAATGGGCTCTGAAATCTTCCTCTGAAATCCACCCCTCTTTCTCCGCTGATCGGATTCCGGCATTTAATTCACACAAAAGCTGGATCATGGCCTCCGCTTTTTGGAAATTCTCTTCATCCTGCATATCCCGGATGCTGTATGCCCCGCGTCCGTTCCTTGTAAGGTAAACAGGGGATCCCGCTGAAACCTTGTCCAACACGCTGCCGTAATTCCTCAGGTCCGATATAGGTGTAATAGTAGGCATATCATTCACACCTTTCATCAAACTTTTACCTGTATATTACCACAGCAGAGATGAGGATGTAAATATTTTATCAATGAATTGATCAATTTTTCAATGAATTAGTCGAAACCGCCCTTTAGTCAATAGGCAAACAAATAAAATTCAGTGATGACGACAGCAGAACTGCTCATTTTGCTTTTTCCAAAATCCTGTAATAGGAACGTGCCGTTATGCCGTAAATGATTCCATATACTACAGCAAAGACCAGAATCGTTCCTGCCGTACAGAAAATAAACAGCCTCGTATTCATCATGCCAAGCAGCATCAGCAGTCTTTTTATCAATGGAAATGCCATAGTAATATGCAGCACTGCCATAAGAAGGGGGAGGAAAAATACCATTAAAATCTGTCTTCGGATAGAGGATTTTACTTCCTTTCTGCTCATTCCCACCTTACGCATAATTTCAAAGCGTTCCTTATCCTCGTACCCCTCAGACATCTGTTTGTAATAGATGATCATGGCCGTACCCATAAGGAATATCCCTCCTAGAAGGATTCCAAGGAAGAAAAGGCCGCCATACAGGGAATAAAACCCGCTGTAATTTTCATCCCGGCTTTCATTGGCTATCCATGCATTCTCGGAAACTGCTCCGGATTCTTTCAGCTTTGTCAAATTTGCATCCAGCATTTCCCGATATGCAATTTTAGCTGCCCTGTCACCCTCCACATCAATACCGATTTTGGCCGTAACGCCGCTTGCATAGGTATCTCCATAGGCCGCCCTCTGCATTTCATCAATCTTATAAAAATCCGCATCTGTCACGACTATTGCGCGGATTTCCCCATAAATCGAATAGGAGGAATCCAGCGGCCACTCCTTCAGCCAGTGCTTTACCCGGAAATCATTTCCCATGATACGGAAGTTTTCTCCTTTTGTCTCTCCATATGCAAGAATTTCTCCTTCCTTCAGGTCAGCCGTTTCTCCTGTCATACGGGCAAACTCTGCCGCCGGAATCAAGGACAGGCATCCGACCGCCAGATCTGAAATATTTTCCGGCTCCCGGAAAACCACCTCACCATTCTCCAGGACACAGGCAATATCCATGCAAACCTCCTGGTTCAGCTTCGTGTAAGGAATCTGCTCCTTTTCCACTGCATTCAGCACCGTACTCACTGCATTCCTGGCCTCATCAAGGGAAACATACCGGACAGCGACATTGAGGTCACAGGGATATCGATTGTGCATCACGTCCTCGATACCGAAATTCAGGCAGACAGTGGAGGACAGCATCAGCAGCACTCCCGTACTCAGAATGCAAATACTGGCAAGTCCCACTGCATTCTGCTTCATTCGGTAAATCATACCGGAAACACTGGTAAAGTTCTTCATTTTATAGTAAAAGCTCTTTTTCCAGCGAAGCATTTTGAGAACTGCAATGCTTCCTGCTGTAAATACCAGATAGGTTCCTGCCATAACCAAAAGCACTGCCAGAAAAAACAGCGGAATGGCCTTCAGCGGTGATTCCGTCGTCACAGCAATATAATAGCCGCTTCCCAGACAAATAAAGCCGCTCAGGGCAATCAGCCACTTAGCCCCTGGTTCCCGTTCACCTGTGTTACTGCCCTGAAGCAGTTCAATCGGACGGCTCATATGCACCCGGCGCAGGTTATTCAAAAGTATGAGAAAAAAAATCCCGCCGTAGGCAAGCAGGCAGATCACGATTCCTGTACCTGCAATATAGAAGCCAAACTGCGCGGGAACATGAATCAGCTTCAATAAAAGCAGCAGCGCCAGCTTGCTTCCCAAAATCCCCAGGAGAATGCCTCCTGCCAGACTGATGACAGATGTGATCACGGTTTCCACAAACATCATTTTGCTGATATGTCCCTTTTCCATGCCGAGAATATTATAAAGACCGATTTCCTTCTGCCTTCTCTTCATTAGAAAGCTGTTGCTGTACAAAAGAAAAATAAAAGAAAAAATTCCTACCACTATAATCCCCATAGACATAATCATCTTTACGTCGCCGCTCCCCGGCATACCGGCATCCATTCCCGGATTTGCCATAATAAACAGCATGATATAAAGCATCGCAATACAGGCAATACACGTAATCATATAGGGAATATAGGTTCCTCTGTTCTTTTTGATATTGGTGACTGCCAGACGTGCAAACATTCCTCTACGCATATGCCTCACCGCCTGTCGTCAGAATTGTGAGGGTATCAGAAATCATGTGATACATCTCCTGACGGGTTTTATCCCCGCGGTAAATCTGATGAAATACCTCCCCGTCCTTGATAAACAGCACACGCGATGCATGACTGGCTGCCTGTGCACTGTGAGTAACCATAAGAATCGTCTGCCCTGCCTGGTTGATTTCCTCAAACATGGATAAAAGAGTAGATGCAGCCTTGGAGTCCAGGGCTCCGGTCGGTTCATCCGCCAAAACCATTCTCGGATTCGTGATCAGTGCCCTTGCAACTGCTGCCCGCTGCTTCTGCCCGCCCGACACCTCATAGGGGAACTTTTCCAAAAGCTCTGTGATACGAAGCGCCTTTGCAAGAGGCCGGACCTTCTGAGCCATTTCCCGGTAATCCTCCCCTGCCAGCACCAGCGGAAGATAAATATTATCTCTCAGGCTGAAGGTATCCAAAAGGTTAAAATCCTGAAAAACAAAGCCCAGATTCCTTCTCCGGAAAGCAGAAATTTCCTTTTCTGTAAGATGTACAAGACTCTTTCCTTCCAACAGCACCTCTCCCTCCGTCGGTCTGTCCAGAGACGCCAGAATATTCAGAAGGGTCGTTTTACCAGAACCGGATTCCCCCATGATCGCCACAAATTCTCCTTCCTCTACCGAAAAAGAAACATTGGACAGCGCCTGTACCTTATTTCCACCGAAACGCGTACTATAGATTTTCTTTACATTTGTTACTTCCAGTAATGCCATATACTCTCCTCTTTTCTTTTATGATACATTCAGTATAAAAAAACAGGAAATCATCTGCCATAGATTCAGCTTACGATTTCCCGTTTCAGGTGACAATTTTGTAAGGTTTGTCGTCCTTTTATTACTCTTCTGCATGCGAAGCTTTCATGAAAACAGCTCCGCATCCTTCCGTCCCAGCTTCAGATACACGCTTGTCCCCTCCCCCGGAACAGATTTCAGTGAAATTTCATGCTGCAGTTTTTTCATGATCTTATGGGAAAGATACAGGCCGATTCCTGTGGATCGGCCTTCCGCCCTTCCGTTATATCCTGTAAATCCCTTCTCAAAGACCCTTGGCAGGTCTTCCGGACGGATACCGATCCCCGTATCCGCAATCACCAGGGTATGAGGTCCGGACTCCGACATAAAAATACGGATTTTCCCTGTTTTTGTATATTTCAGGGCATTGGATAGTACCAGACCTATCACAAAGCCGAGCCATTTCGGGTCTGTCAGCACCCGCTCCTCTGTTCCCTCGTATTCCAGGGCCAGCTTCTTTCCGATAAAGATACCCGCATATTTATGAACCTGTTCCCGGATAATTTTATCCAGGCTGCACTCCTGAAATCTCATATCCGAGGAGATGTCCTCCGTACGGAGATATCCAAGCACCATCTCCACATACTGTTCTACCTTAAACAGCTCGGCCAAAGCCGTCCGGTTCGTTTCCGCATCCTCCTGCAAAATCAGCCGAAGCGCCGCAATCGGTGTTTTGACCTGGTGCACCCACATCGTATAATAATCTGTCAGTTCTCCATAAAGACGATACTTATCAGCTTCCGCAGACATACGGAGCCGGTTCATATCTGTGAGCAGCTCCTGATATTTCGCCTCAATTTCATCAGAAGGAGGAAGCAGCCTCTGCAGCTCCACCGGCAGATTCTTCTGTACCTCCCGCAGGTTTTTCTTTCTGTCTCTATAGTTAACATACCCAAAGAAAAGGAAAACGATACCGGCAATCACACAGAGAAGCCCTCCGTAAAATACTGCCTCCACCGGCAGGTCATACAGAAAAAGCACCGTCGCCATAATAACAAAGCACAGGAAAAACAGCAGCGCTGTCTTCCGGACCCTTCTGCAATATTCCAGCAAGGATTTCATCCATACCTCCTACGTGATCATATATCCCATACCCTTTTTGGTCACAATAAATTCCTTCAGACCCGCACCCTCCAGCTTCCTGCGGAGCCTTGTCATATTTACAGTCAGGGTATTGTCATCCACAAAACTGTCGCTTTCCCACAGCTTTGTCATAATCGCTTCCCTGGATACGACCTTTCCGGCATGTTCAAAAAGGATCTGAAGAATCCGCAGTTCATTCTTTGTCAGATCCACAGCCTTCCCCTGCCAGGTCAGAGAAGTATTTCCCATATTCAGAACAGCACCTCTATGCTCCAGAATATCCGACGCCTTTCCGAAGGAATAGCTTCTTCTGAGCACTGCCTGTACCTTAAAAGCCAGCACATTCAAATCAAAGGGCTTGGCAATAAAGTCATCTGCGCCCTGGCTCATAGCCATAACCATATTCATATTATCAGCAGCAGAAGAAAGAAACAGGATCGGTACCTGAGATATCTTCCGGATTTCCCTGCACCAATGGAACCCATTGTAAAAAGGCAGCTTCAGGTCCAGCAAAACAAGCTGCGGATCCCTTCTGACAAATTCCGTAAGCACATCGGAAAAATCCTCCGCACAGTCCACCTCATATCCCCAGGACACCAGATGCTTTTTCACCAGACCCGCAATCACTTCATCATCTTCTACAATAAAAATTCTGTACATGCACTGCCTCCCGGCCGGTTTCTACAATTCGTCTACGCTGTTCAGTACGCGGAAGCCATTATTCTTCAGAACGTTTTCTGTGACAAAAATTTCTTCGGACTGAAGGATTACAACCGGAACCTGACTTCCTCTGTGATAGGAGGTGTAGATGTAGTCCAAATTTACATTACACTCTCCCACAACCTTCAGAATTTCATCCAGGCCGCCCACCTCGTCTTTCAAATCCACCGCGATTACGTTTGTCACACGGTTCATGTAACCATTCTTTGTCAATACCTTTTCTGCCTCTTCCGCACCATCGGAAACCATACGGAAAAGAGCAAATTCCGGTGCATCGAAGCAGGCAAAGCCATAGATATTGATCCCTGCCTCCGCAAGAAGCTTTGTCACTCTCTGAAGGCTTCCCGCCTTATTTTCCACAAAAACAATGTTCTGTCTGATCATAATAAATTCTCCTCTTATTTCCTGTTATCATAATTGAAACTCCCGATGATTTCAAGTATACTATGATAAGATGAAATAGTAAAGATACAGGAGGTTCTCTCATGATTGTTGATTTTCATACACATATTTTCCCCGATAAAGTAGCAGCAAAAGCCATCCCAAAGCTCTCCTCCGTCATTCATCTGGAACCGAGCATGAACGGCACCATTGACGGACTGAAGGCCTCCATGGAAAAAAGCGGAGTGGATATCAGCATCGTCCTTCCGATCGTCACCAACCCGCATCAATTTGATTCTATCCTGCGCTTTGCAGTCCATATCAACGAAACCTGTTCCCAGGACTTTGGCCCCGGGCTGGTTTCCTTCGGAGGGCTGCATCCGATGTCTGAGAACTATAAGGAGCAGCTTCGCCTGCTTCAAAGGGAAGGCATCAGGGGTATCAAACTGCATCCAAATTATCAGGGACTCCACTTTGACGATATTCACTATATGCGTGTCATTTATGCCGCCTCAGAGCTTGGACTCATCATTACCACACACACCGGAGTCGATCCCTACACTCCGGATGAAACCTTTTGCTCTCCGGATATGATCCTCCGTGTATTAAAAGAAGTCGCTCCGCCAAAGCTGGTTCTCGCACATATGGGAAACAACGAGCACTATGATGAATCTGAACAAAAGCTCTGCGGACAAAACGTCTATCTGGATACGTCATACTCCATTATGCATATGCCCGAAGAGCAGTTTGTCCGTATGGTACACCGGCACGGTGCAGACAAGGTGCTCTTCGCCACTGATGCCCCCTGGACCTGCCAAAAGGATTGTGCAGAAAATCTGAAGTCCATGTTCGGCCTTACCCCGGAAGAAAAACAGAAGATTCTGACCGACAACGCCGTGCGCCTGCTCGGCCTCTGATGCCTGCAGACCCTTGTTCCTATTCTTTTTCCGGCAGAGCTGTTTTCCGTTTTACCTGTACCTCCTCATCATAACAGGTGAAGATTTCCTCTGTCTTCTTCCTGTCAGGCTTCGGTGTCAGAAGACTCACCACCGGAACTATGACCAGACCTGCAATCATCGCTGCAGCCCCTGCATTGATCGGAGATGCAATGAACTTGACAAACATATTGGCAACCGTAATTCCAACGCCTGCTGTAAAGCTTGCCCATACTGCCAGCTTCGTGGTTCCTTTCCAAAACAGGCCGTACAAAAACGGTGCCAGAAATGCCCCCGCCAGTGCGCCCCAGGAAATCCCCATAAGCTGAGCGATAAAGGTCGGCGGATTAAGCGCCAATACAACAGAAATTGCAATAAAGAATACGATCAGCACCCTCATAATGAACAGTTGTTTCTTCTCGCTCAGGTCCTTCACCAGATTTCCCTTGATGAAATCCAGTGTCAGCGTGGAGCTGGAGGTCAGTACAAGAGAGGAAAGCGTGGACATAGATGCGGAAAGCACCAGAATCACCACGATTCCGATCAAAACGTCCGGAAGAGTAGAAAGCATTGCCGGAATGATCGCGTCATAGGCCATGCTTCCGTCTGCATTGTAAATCCCGGGACTGTCAAACAGACGGCCAAAACCACCCAGGAAATAACATCCGCCGGAAATAATCACAGCAAAGAAGGTAGAAATGATTGTACCCGTTTTTACTGCTTTTTCATTTTTAATCGTATAGAATTTATGTACCATCTGCGGCAGTCCCCAGGTTCCCAGAGATGTCAGAATGATAACACCCAGCAGATTCAGAGGGTCCGGCCCGAAGAAGGAAGTAAAAGCCCCCGGCTGTCCCAATGTTACCGGAACATCACTTTCCAGCTTTGCCAGTTCACCCACCGCATTCATAAATCCGCCCTGACCATTTAATACGGCAGCAATAACTGCAATAATACCGCCGATCATAATGACACCCTGAATGAAGTCATTGATTGCAGTTGCCATATATCCTCCAAGAATGACATAAACACCGGTAAGAGTTGCCATCAGGACAACACATGCCGTATAAGGGATATCAAAAGACATTCCAAACAAACGGGAAAGTCCATTATACAGAGATGCCGTATAGGGAATCAAAAATACAAACACAATAGCGGATGCCGCAATACGCAGGGCATTGCTGTCAAATCTCTTTCCAAAAAAATCCGGCATGGTCGCCGCCTGTAAGTGACGCGTCATGATTCTGGTCCTTCTTCCCAAAACCACCCAGGCAAGCAAACTGCCCAAAACGGCATTTCCAAGTCCGATCCATGTAGATGCAAGTCCGTACTTCCAGCCAAACTGTCCTGCATATCCTACAAATACAACCGCCGAAAAATACGAGGTGCCGTAAGCAAAAGCCGTCAGCCAGGGCCCGACACTCCGCCCACCCAGTACGAAACCATTGACACTGGATGCATGCTTCCGGGATACTACGCCAACAGCGATCATAATCCCAAAAAATACGATCAGTAAAATCAGTTTTACAGCCATTTCTCAATCTCCTCTCTCAGTCTGCGTGCGTTTTTTCACTTTCACGCTTTAAAGTTTTACGCTTTTAACCATTAAATTACGTTTTATAAGTATATCATTTTATATAAAAATGTCAATACTTTTCCATAAATAAACCGTTTCCTATGAACCGTTTCCGCAAATGGATAGACGCAACCGTAGTAATTGAATAATTGTTGACACCTCGCTATACTTTATATATACTGTATTAAAGACTTCTTTATAGCATATTAGCAAAGCCGGATAATTATTGATACAGCCAGGAGCTGTGAATTCCTAAATGAATAACGATAAAAAGGGTTCATTAATTGGGGAATATAAGCAGAATGGTTTATTAATGGAAAGATTATGAAAAAAATAGTAATTTGTATTTGTTTAACTATAGTATTAATATTAGGCGTTTCAATATATTTCATAAATCCATCTGATAATTATGAAAGTGCGATTGAGGCTATCAATATTAATTGGAATATGGAACTCCCTATACCAGATGAGGGTCTGTGTATGGTAGATACTAAAGCAGGTTTTCCTGCTGATGGACAATTATTTATTGTTGGTAAATATAAAAAAGCCGATGATTTGATGGAAAAATTCCAATGGGATAGTATTGACACATCTATAAAAAACGAAATTTACGAATATATCAACTCCTTAAATTCAAAAGAAGCCGCAAAATATACCATAGATTTTGAAAAAGCTATTTATACTAAACTAGAACAAAATGATAATTTTCTGTTTTTAATCTTAGATGACACTTATCTCTATATATTAGACAGTACAATTTAAAAAGTATGGATGAGAAACGAGGGACAATTTCCAGCCAAAAGCAAAACTAATGCCATTACAAAATTAATTATTTTCTTCGAATTTTATTTTAGACTGGTTCACAAATAAAGGTTGACTTTTCCTTATAAATTCGGTATATTTACTTTAATGATTAAAAGCTTTAAAGCGTAAGTATACTTTGCCAAAGAGGGCACTGATTCTGCAAAATAAATAATTGCAGAATCTTTTCTTGTTTATTGGGAAAACACCCTCCCTCTTTGCGCTGCGGAAAGGGGTAACCATGCCAATTACGGATATTTTAGAAAAAAACTGCCGGCTGTACGGCGAAGACGTCTGCCTTGTGGAAATCAATCCGGAAATGCCGGAAACAAGACGTGTCACCTGGAAAGAATACGAACTTATTGAACCGGTACGCGCAACTTATTACCGGCGTGAAATCACTTGGAACGTCTTTAATGAAAAGGCGAACCGCTTTGCCAATCTGCTGCTGGAACGGGGAGTACAAAAAGGTGATAAGGTAGCGATTCTTTTGATGAACTGTCTGGAATGGCTTCCGATCTATTTTGGAATCCTGAAGACCGGAGCTTTGGCTGTACCCTTAAATTTCCGCTATTCTGCGGAGGAAATCCAATACTGTCTGGATTTGGCTGAAGTGGATATTTTGGTATTTGGCCCGGAATTTATCGGACGGGTGGAAGAAATTGCCGATGAAATCGGCAAACACCGTCTCCTGTATTATGTAGGCGACAACTGCCCCGGCTTTGCAGAGGACTATACCATGCATACGGCAAACTGTTCGAGCCAGTCTCCGAAAATCGACATCACCGATGAAGACTATGCTGCTATTTACTTTTCTTCCGGAACCACCGGTTTCCCGAAGGCTATTTTACATACGCACACAGCCCTGATGCATGCAGCTCAGACAGAGCAGCATCATCACGGCCAGACAAAGAATGACGTGTTCCTCTGTATTCCTCCGCTCTATCACACGGGTGCCAAAATGCACTGGTTCGGAAGCTTTTTGACCGGAGGAAAAGCAGTCCTTTTGAAGGGCACGAATCCGGAATTCATCCTCCGTGCCGTATCCGAAGAAAAATGTACCATTGTATGGCTGCTTGTTCCATGGGCGCAGGACCTTCTGCTGGCACTGGACAGCGGTGACATCAAACTGGAAATGTACCAGCTTGATCAATGGCGCCTGATGCATATCGGCGCACAGCCTGTTCCGCGCAGCCTGATCAGGCATTGGAAGGAATACTTCCCGCATCATCAATATGATACAAACTATGGTCTCAGCGAATCCATTGGTCCCGGCTGTGTACATCTGGGTGTGGATAACATCCATAAGGTGGGTGCGATCGGACAGGCAGGCTACGGCTGGGAAACCAAGATCATTGACGAAAACGGCAATCCTGTAAAGCAGGGTGAAACAGGCGAGCTGGCTGTCAAAGGCCCCGGCGTTATGGTCTGCTATTACAACGACCCGAAATCCACAGAGGAGGTGCTTCACGATGGCTGGCTCTACACCGGAGATATGGCTATGGAAGACGAGGACGGTTTTATTTTCCTGGTAGACCGCAAAAAGGACGTCATCATCAGCGGCGGAGAAAATATCTACCCAGTACAGATCGAAGATTTCCTGCGCACCAATGAAGCAATTCTTGATGTAGCGGTCATCGGACTTCCGGATCCACGCCTCGGGGAAATTTCCGCAGCGATCATCTCGCTGAAACCCGGGTATCACTGTACGGAAGAAGAAGTCAACACCTTCTGCAAGAAGCTCCCCCGGTACAAACGTCCCCGCAGGGTTTTCTTCGCGGATGTCCCGAGAAACGCTACCGGAAAGATTGAAAAACCAAAGCTTCGGGAAATGTACGGAGCAGCGCATCTGGTCGACGCACAGAATAAGGGTTAAAAACAGGCGCCGGCCCGTAAATGCCAAGACATTTACGGGCCGGCGCCCCTTTCTGTTAAAGTTCATTTCCGGGAAACTTCGGAATTCCGTTAAATCCAATCTGAAGATCCTCATCAGTGGGAATATAATCGGACATTTCCCCATTGTTGTATTTCTCGTAAGCAACCATATCGAAATATCCGGTTCCTGTAAGGCCGAAGACAATCGTTTTCTCTTCTCCTGTCTCTTTGCATTTCACAGCCTCATCCATCGCCACGCGAATCGCATGGGAGCTTTCCGGTGCCGGAAGGATACCCTCCACTCTCGCAAACATCTCGGCTGCCTCAAAAACAGAGGTCTGTTCTACGGAACGTGCCTCCATAAGTCCATCCGCATAAAGCTGTGACAGAATGGAGCTCATTCCATGATAACGCAGTCCTCCTGCATGGTTTGCAGAAGGAATAAATCCACTGCCCAGCGTATACATCTTCGCAAGCGGTGTCACCATACCGGTATCACAGAAGTCATAAACATATTTTCCTCTGGTCAGACTCGGGCAGGAAGCCGGCTCTACTGCGATAAAACGATAATCCTTCTCTCCGCGCAGCTTTTCACCCATAAACGGAGAGATCAATCCTCCAAGATTGGAACCGCCGCCTGCACAGCCGATGATCATATCCGGCTGAATGCCATATTTTTCAAGTGCGGCCTTTGTCTCAAGACCGATGACGGACTGATGCAGCAATACCTGGTTCAGCACGCTTCCCAATACATAACGGTAACTCTCATTTCCTACCGCACATTCCACTGCCTCGGAGATTGCACAGCCAAGGCTTCCTGTTGTTCCCGGATGCTCTGCCAGAATCTTTCTGCCCACCTCTGTGGTATCGGAAGGAGACGGTGTAACCTGTGCACCGTAGGTCCTCATAACTTCACGGCGGAAAGGCTTCTGCTCATAGGAGCATTTTACCATATATACACGGCAGTCCAGTTCCAGATACGCACATGCCATGGAAAGGGCAGTCCCCCACTGGCCGGCTCCTGTTTCTGTTGTTACGCCCTTTAGACCCTGCTTCTTTGCGTAATATGCCTGCGCAATCGCAGAATTCAGCTTGTGGCTTCCGCTTGTGTTATTTCCTTCGAATTTATAATAAATCTTTGCAGGAGTCTGAAGCTTCTTCTCCAGACAATATGCACGAACCAGAGGGGACGGGCGGTACATTTTATAGAAATCTCTGATTTCCTCCGGAATCGGAATATATGCATTGTCATTATCCAGCTCCTGCCTGACCAGCTCCTCACAGAACACGCCGCCCAGCTCTTCTGCTGTCATTGGCTTAAGAGTTCCCGGATTCAAAAGAGGCGCCGGTTTGTTCTTCATATCTGCACGTACATTATACCATTCCTTCGGCATTTCCTGTTCTTCCAGATAAATTTTGTAAGGGATTTTTGTTGTTTCGCTCATAATAAATTCTCTCCTTTCATCTGTCCGGCTTGCAGCCAATTTCATATGCCCTCCTCTCTTGCGGGATTCCGGCATTCTCTGTGGGAAAAGAAGTTTTTTCATAAAAAAATACCCCTGTCTCCCACAACAATTCATTGCAGGGACAAGAGTAAAACTCCTGCGGTGCCACCCGGCTTGGTATCAGATACCCACTCAGCGCATACTGACATATGCTGAATTTGATAACGGAGTGTTCTCTCCGGCTTACATACTATCTTCTGCTCGCCCTCAGAAGCCCATTCTCCCTTATCACTGATACTGCTTTCCACCAACTGCAGCTCTCTGGAATCAGATCCCTAAGAGATACTTACTCATCCTCAACGGTTTTTCTTATTAGAATTACTTATACCATATTTTATGCACACCTGTCAACAAGTTTTCCAAATTTAAAGCTTGAGTTTTCCAGATATACGCTTAATTTAAAGCTTAATGGTTCCATATTCCCCATCAAATCCCGGCCTGCACTCCACCTTTCCCTCACGCAGCCGGCGAATCCCTTCGGCAACCAAAGCTCCGCCTGCCTTACGGATGTCCTCCACAGGAATTTCCCGCAAAACCTCAAATTCCGGTCCGAGTCTTTTAAGGATTTCCTCATACTGTGCCTGTACCTTCCTGCTTGCCGCGGAACGTCCGGTAGAAGCTGCAATCACTTCAGGAAGGGGCACCATGCGTTCAAAGGGCTTCCCGTTTTTCTTCCGGCAGCCTTCCTCACGGTCTGCAAGCTGTAAAATTCTGTGTTCCACTCCAATGGTAATTTTTCTGCCGCAGACAGGACATTTGCCGCCATATGCCTCTGTCTCTTTCGGGCTCAAACAAAGATGACAGTTACGGTGTCCATCATAATGGTATTTTCCTTCCTCCGGAAAAAATTCAATCGTACCGTCAAGCCCCTCCCCTTCTTGAAGCGCCCTCAAAAGTCCCTGATAAGAAAGCTCTATATCCAGAAGATTTGCCTCACGCCCGAGCTTTGCCGGCGAGTGTGCATCGGAATTGGATACAAGCCGAAAACGATCCAGGGCAGACAGCCGCCAGTTCATCGGCGGATCTGAGGACAGTCCCGTTTCCAGCGCATAAACATAAGGCGTCATATCCTCAAAACATTCCTCTATGGCATCAAAGCCGGAAAACGCCCCAAAAAGAGAAAAATGCGGAGTCCAGATATGCGCTGGGATCAGCATTCCATTCGGGCAGGTTTCCAGCATGAGTTCCAGCAAATCCCTGCAGTCCAGTCTCAGGATCGGACGACCATCCGAATGGATATTTCCAATCTCTTCGAGCCTCCCGGAGAGCCTTTCGGCATCCTCAAGCCCGGGAAGAAGGATTACGTTGTGCACCTTTCTGGTTTTTCCGTTCTTTTTGTAAATAGAGCTGATCTCACCGGAAACAACAAACCGGGGCGCAGCTCCTCCAAAACTCCTGGTCTCCTCCAGAACACAGTCCTCCTTCAATCTATACAGCCCGTCCTCCGCAGGAACCAGCTTCTCTAAAAGCTCCTCCCGCCATGCAGGATGCGTAAAATCTCCGGTTCCCACGATTGAGATTCCTTTTTTTCTCGCCCATAAATCCAGATGCTCCGGATCACCCTCCTTACTGGTTGCCCGTGAAAATCTGGAATGTATATGCAAATCTGCTATATTTTTCATTCTCTCACCTACCCGAAAACGTGCCCGAAAACCCGGCTCCGGAATTTCCGAACACGTCAGACACGTTTCTCTTATTAGCTGTCAGGCATACCGCCATTGGCGCAGCAGGTGCGCCGAACGACAGGTAACACTTATAATTCTTCATCTACATATCTCTGAATGTTGGAAGCATTCACATATTTTTTCAGATGCTCCCCATCCGTGATCACCAAAGTCGGCGCCTGCATGATACCGAACTGTCTTGCCATCTCCGGGTTCTTCTCTGCATCTATAATCTCCAGCTCTTCTCCTTCCAGCATCTTCCTGGCCATCCGGCAATTCGGACAGGTGCTGGTCGTAAACAGGTATTTATGGGCTTTTACAGGCTTTACTTCCACATCATCATCCGTCAGGGTCACAACACTGGTATGCACCTTCTTAAGCTCAGAATGGGTGATGTCATACAACGTACGGTTCTTATACTCCTGTGCCTTACCGTCGTTCCAGTTCTGTACCGGACGGTAGTATCCGGTGATACGGCTGTAAACCTCTGCCGGCTTCCCGCATTTCGGACAGGTGAAGTGCTCACCGCTCAGATATCCATGCTCCCGGCAGACAGAATAGGTGGGAGAAATCGTATAATACGGAAGCTTATAATTCTCTGCAATCTTACGAACCAGAGATGCAGCCGCTTTCCAATCCGGCAGCTTCTCTCCGAGGAAACCGTGGAATACGGTACCTGAGGTATACAATGTCTGTAATTCATCCTGAATATCCAAAGCATCAAAAATATCAGAGCTGAATTCTACAGGCAGATGAGAGCTGTTGGTATAATACGGCGTATCCCCCTTGCTGCCTGCCGTGCGGATTTGCGGCCAGCGCTTTCTGTCGTGTTTTGCAAGACGGTAGGTAGTGGATTCTGCCGGGGTTGCTTCCAGATTAAACAGCTCTCCCTCATATTCCTCCTGATAGTCGGAAAGACGGCTGCGCATATGCTCCAGTACTTCTTTTGTGAATTTCTGTGTACGTTCATCTGTCATATCACATCCAAGCCAGCGTGCATTCAGACCGACCTCGTTCATTCCGATCAGTCCGATGGTAGAAAAATGATTGCCGAAGCTGCCTAAATATCTCTTCGTATACGGATACAGACCCTCCTCCAAAAGCCTGGAGATCACCGTTCTCTTGATATGCAAAGACCTTGCGGAAATATCCATCATATGATCCAGCCTGCGGTAAAATTCCTCCGGTGTTTTGGAAAGATATGCGATTCTCGGCATATTGATCGTAACCACACCTACAGAACCTGTGCTCTCTCCTGACCCAAAGAAGCCTCCGCTCTTTTTGCGCAGCTCACGCAGGTCCAGACGGAGCCTGCAGCACATGCTGCGGATATCGCTCGGCTTCATATCACTGTTGATATAATTGGAAAAATAAGGGGTTCCGTATTTCGCTGTCATTTCAAACAAAAGCCGGTTATTCTCCGTATCTGACCAGTCAAATTCACTGGTAATGGAATAGGTCGGAATCGGATACTGGAAGCCGCGGCCATTGGCATCTCCCTCGATCATGGTCTCAATAAATGCCTTATTGACCATATCCATTTCCTTCTTGCAGTCCTTATATTTGAAATCCATTTCTTTTCCGCCTACGATCGCAGGAAGCTCTGCCAGATCATCCGGTACGGTCCAGTCCAGAGTAATATTTGAAAACGGCGCCTGGGTTCCCCAGCGGCTCGGTGTGTTCACACCGTAAATAAAGGATTCAATACATTTTTTTACCTCCGGATACGTCAGGTTATCTGCCTTTACAAAAGGCGCCAGATACGTATCAAAGGAAGAAAATGCCTGGGCTCCTGCCCATTCATTCTGCATGATTCCGAGAAAATTCACCATCTGGTTACAGAGCACACTCAAATGCCTGGCCGGAGCAGAGGTGATTTTTCCCTCAATACCGCCGAGTCCCTCCTTAATCAACTGCTTCAGGGACCAGCCCGCACAATACCCGGTCAGCATGGACAGATCATGGATATGGATGTCCGCATTTCTGTGCGCATCCGCAATCTCATCATCATAAATCTCCGACAACCAGTAATTTGCGGTCACTGCACCGGAATTGCTTAAGATAAGACCGCCCACGGAATAGGTGACTGTGGAATTTTCTTTTACCCGCCAGTCCTCTACCTTTACATAGCTGTTCACAACTTCTTTATAATCCAGAATCGTGGATTTCATATTACGGACCTTTTCTCTCTGTTTACGGTACAGAATATAAGCCTTGGCAACATCCGCATAACCGGCCTGGATCAAAACATTCTCCACACTATCCTGGATATCCTCCACAGTCACCTGATTGTCTTTAATCTTATTCTGAAAATCAGAGGTAACACGAAGCCCCAGAAGGTCGATCATATCGCTGCTGTAATTTTTTTCTTTTGCAATAAATGCCTTATCAATAGCGGCCGTGATCTTAGCCATCTTAAAATCCGCAATTTCCCCATCTCGTTTGACTACCTGAAACATATACGCAAATGCCTCCCTCTACTTCAAATAATTGTCTCCTGCAAAGCTGTAGGTCTATTGTAGCAGACTCTTATCCGTACGTCAACACAAAAACACCACATATTGTGTTGATTTTTATATCAACGCACTACATGGTGTTTCCTTACCCGTTATAAAATTATATGATTTTTATCCGTTTTCCTTTTATTTCCGGAGCCTTCCGGCCTCCCTCAGTCAACCTTTTTATAGATTTCCACAGGAACTCTGGCTTTGACGGAAATTCCGTTCTCCGTATATTCCTCGGACAAAAGCTGTCCATATTCCCGGATGAGCCGGATTTTCCCGGCCTCCTGATACGGAAACAACCGCTCAATATAAATCTGGTCTTCTGACAGGATTCCGGAAAGCGTCTCTTTGAGCGCATCCAATCCCAGTCCTGTTTTTGCGGAAACCTTCAGCGTATAATCCGCACGGAAATCCCGAAGCTGTCCTGTTCCGGCCAGATCCTGTTTATTCAGAAGTGTAATGACCTTTTTTCCCGAAGCCCCCAACTGCCGCAGCGTCTCATAGACAACATGCATCTGCTGCTCAGCCTGGGGATTGGAGGCATCTACTACATGGATAATATAATCTGCATATTTCGCTTCCTCCAGAGTACTCTTAAACGCTTCCACCAGATGGTGGGGAAGCTTACGGATAAATCCTACCGTATCTGTAAGCAGTATCTGCTGTCCCTCTGCCAGTGTCAGAAGCCGTGTTGTCGGGTCAAGGGTTGCAAACAGCTTATCCTCCGATAAGACCTCTGCGCCTGTCAAAGCGTTCAGCAATGTGGACTTCCCTGCATTGGTATACCCCACAATTGCAGCAGTCTTCATATTTTTGCGCACACGCTTGGAGCGAATGAGCTCCCTGTGCTTCTCTACCTGTGCAAGCTCTTCTTTTAGTGCCGTAATCCTGGTCCGGATCAGACGACGGTCAGATTCCAGTTTCTTTTCTCCCGGTCCTCTTGTTCCGATTCCTCCGCCCAGTCTTGACAAAGACGCGCGAAGACCGACCAGACGTGCCGCCCGATAACGTAGCTGCGCCAGCTCCACCTGGATTTTTCCTTCGCTTGTGACTGCACGTTTCGCAAAAATATCCAGAATCAGCAGCGTCCGATCCATAACCTTTAAATCCAGCTCTTTCTCCAGATTGTTTAGCTGCGCAGGCGAAAGCTCATCATCACAGATCACACCTGTGGCATCCATAGCCAGCACCAGGGAACGCACCTCTTCAATTTTTCCTTTGCCGATATAGGTACCAGGGTGTACTGCTTCCCGGTTCTGAATCGTTTTTCCTACCGTCACCGCCCCGGCCGTCCCGGCAAGCTCCTCCAGTTCCTCCAGGGATTCCCCGGCATCCTCCCCATCGTCCGTTTGGACGCCAACCAGAATTACCCGTTCTTCTATTTCTTCAAAGTCATAAAACTGCATGTTATTCCTCCTGGGTTTGAGGGATTGCATCCTGGGAAGTACTCTCTTCTCCTGTTCCAAAAGCCGCATCGTTTCCGGTACGGGTCTTTAAAAATTCAAGCTCTCTGGCTGCCTCCTCATCCTCCGGAAACATTTCCAGATATTCCCCGGCCTTCTGCTGTGCAGTCACAAAATCGAGCTGCCTTTCATAGATGACCATTTCATTAAACAGAAGATCTTTCATCTCCTCCGTAGAGGCATGTGGAAGACCATTGGCAATGTGCGTCAGAGCACTTTCATAATTTCCCTCTTCCATATCACACAGCGCCAGGCCATTATAGCCCTTTGCCGACGTTTCCTCCCTGGCCACATACTCCTGATACATGGAACGGGCATTGGAAACATCCTTCTGGGCAAGATAAACCGTTCCTAAAAGCAGAAGCGCTTCCGCGCTGTCCTTATTGGATGCTTCAATCAGCTCCTCCTGTGCACTGGCATAGTCTTCCATGTAGTAGTAGACAAGGCCTCTGTCGCAGTAATCCTCTGCGCTTTTCGGTTCTGTCTGAAGCGCCGCCTCCAAATACCGGGTACCATCCGCCTCCATATCCCGTTCCAGATAAGCCTCATAAATCTGAATTGCCCTGTCATAAACCGAATCCTCCGCATATGCCTGCGCAAAATTGGACGCAGCCTCATCATAGGAATCCATGGCAAGAGCAACCCTGCCCGTGAGATAATAGGTATCCGCATTCATGGACCCAATCTCTGCCAGCGACTGACAATCTGCCATAGCATCATCCAAAAGACCTGCTTTCAACTCCGCAGAGGCCCTGTATGACAGAATATCCTGCCGCAGGGCCTTTCCAACCTTTTCGCAGTTCAGGGCATTGGTAAAGGCTGAAATAGCTGCCTCATAATTGCCGAGACGAAGGCTGGCAAGTCCGGCACCTCTATAAGATTCTGCCGGCTTATATCCATTGGCGGCAGAAGCCTCGTATCCCGATATGGCATACTCATAGCTTCCCTGCTCCAGATCCTTGCCTGCCTGTTCATATATTTCCCTGTTTTCACCGCTGCAGCCTGCCATCAGGGCAGCTCCCATACAGACCGCCAAAATCCATGCTGTTCTTCTGTTTTTCATGCGTATCCTTTATCCTACGATCAGCCCTTCGGCTTCCATTACGTCAATCACATTGCCTACATGCTTCCGGCAGAGATCATCGGTTCCTGCTTCCACCATAACGCGGATCACCGGCTCTGTACCGCTCTCTCTTACCAGAATGCGTCCGTCATTCCCCAATGCCCGTGCAGCGGCTTCCACGGCTTCCACTACCCTCGGATTCTCTCTTGCCTGTTTTTTGTCTGCTACACGGACATTTCTGAGAAGCTGCGGATATACCTTCATTTCCTTTGCCAGATCACAGAGCGTTGCCTTTTTCTCTACGCAAGCTTCCATAACCATTAGAGACGTCAAAATCCCATCTCCGGTTGCTGCATAGCGGCTGAAAATCACATGGCCGGATTGTTCTCCGCCGATGCTGTAGTTATTTTCCAGCATGTTTTCTGCCACATACTTATCACCTACTGCCGTCTGCTCATAGCGCATGCCCTCTCTTTCCAGAGCCTTATAAAGCCCCATATTGGACATTACTGTTGTTACAACGGTATTTCCATTCAGTCTGCCCTGCTCTCTTAAATATTTTCCGCAGACATACATGATTTTATCCCCATCAATCACATTTCCCCTGTGATCTACAGCAATACAGCGGTCCGCATCTCCATCGTAGGCAAAACCCACATCCAGGCCATTCTCTACGACAAACCTCTGAAGGACCTCAATATGTGTAGACCCGCAGTTCGTATTAATATTCGTTCCATCCGGATCGTTGTTGATGACATAGGTTTTTGCCCTCAATGCGTCAAATACACTCTTCGCGATCGCAGAGGAGCTTCCGTTTGAACAGTCCAGGCCGACCTTAATATTTTTAAAGTCGCGGCATGGAATAGAAATCAGGTATCCGATATAACGGTTGCGTCCGGATGCAAAATCTACGGTACGTCCGATATCCTCTTTGGTTGCCAGAGGAAGCTCCTCGATTTCTCCATCCAGATATGCCTCAATTCTTGCTTCGATCGCAGCTTCAATTTTTTGTCCATTTCCATTCAGAAGTTTGATTCCATTATCATAGAATGGATTGTGGCTTGCGGAAATCATAATTCCGCAGTCAAAATCTTCGGTGCGCACTGCATAGGATACGCTTGGAGTTGTGGTAACATGGAGAAGATAAGCGTCTGCTCCTGATGCAGTCAGTCCGGCAACCAGTGCATACTCAAACATGTAGCTGCTTCTTCTGGTATCCTTTCCGATTACGATCTTCGCCTTGTGGTCACGACCGTAATACCAGCCTACATAACGCCCTACCTTAAATGCGTGATCTACTGTCAGCTTTACATTTGCTTCCCCGCGAAAGCCGTCGGTTCCAAAATATTTTCCCATAACATTCTCCTCGCTTTTTATTAATAAAGACCGGAGGGATATACGCCTGCTTCAATCAGCGCCCGGAATGCCGACATAACAGATGCCTTATCCTCCTGATAAGTAACACCAAACCAGGTATCCTTTGTATCCAGCACATCTACTTTAGCCTGATCCGCTTTGATCAAACGATCAATTACCTCCGGAAGCAGATATTCCTTCTTCACGTCCTCCGGATTCAGATTTCCCAAAAATTCTGTGAATCCTTTTTCCAGAGTATCCATAAATGCGGGTGTCAGTCCCCACATATTCATGGAAACCAGGCTTTTCACATCCAGCTCACGGACAGTGCCATCCTCATCCCGTTCCTCTGCGCCTGTCTCTGTTTTATAAATATTATGTGTCTCAGTGATGCCGGTCAGTGCACCCTCCTGAATATGACAGATACCTCTTGTTACACTTCCGTTTTTACTTAACGTATTTCCAAGGCGGAATCCTGCCATGCAGATATGCAGCTTTTCATCCTGAGGCTCCTCCTGTATCAGATAATCATGCACATTCACATAAGCTTCCTTGCCATAGTAGTCATCCGCATTGATGACTGCAAACGGCTCAAAAAGAACCTTCCTTGCTGCCAGAACCGCCTGACCGGTTCCCCATGGCTTCGTACGTCCCTCGGGCCTTTTAAAGCCCTCCGGCAGATCCTCCAAAGACTGATACGCATAGACAACCTCTGTAATCTTTTCGATTCTGTTCCCGATTACCCTCCGGAATTCATCCTCCAGATCCTTCCTGATAATAAACACAACCTTATTAAATCCTGCTTCCAGCGCATCGTGAATCGAATAATCCATGATGATCTCTCCATTTGGTCCCACCGGGGCGAGCTGCTTGATTCCTTTTCCAAAACGGCTGCCAATACCGGCTGCCATAATTACCAAAGCGGTCTTCTTCATAAATACCTTCCTCCGTTGTGATCTCTTTATCTTTCTTATAAATGGCTTTCACTCTTTCCCTTTGTTTACTCCGCATCCTGCAAACGTCCCAATTTTGCAGCCTGGTCTGCCGCGATCAAACTGTCGATGACCTCATTCAGGTCTCCATTCAGAATTCCATCCAGGCGATGCAGGGTCAGCTTGATCCTGTGATCTGTCACACGCCCCTGAGGGAAATTATAGGTTCTGATCTTTTCGGAACGGTCTCCCGTACCAATCTGACTCCTCCTTGCCTCTGCCTCCGCATCATGCTGCTTTGCCAGCTCCATCTCATACAGTCTGGAACGAAGTACCTTTAAAGCCTTGTCTTTGTTCTTTAGCTGCGACTTCTCATCCTGACAGGAAATGACAATGCCGGTCGGAATATGAGTCAGACGGACTGCTGAGTCTGTCGTATTGACACACTGCCCTCCGTTTCCGGATGCACGGAATACGTCAAATTTGCAGTCATTCATATCCAGTTGGAAATCAATTTCCTCTGCCTCGGGCATAATTGCCACTGTGCAGGTAGAGGTATGAATCCTTCCCCCTGATTCTGTCTCAGGCACACGCTGTACACGATGTACGCCGCTCTCATACTTCAGACGCGAATACGCACCGTTTCCCTGAATCATAAACGTCACTTCCTTGAATCCGCCGATACCGTTCTCATTCAAACTCAGCATCTCTGTTTTCCAGCGTAAAGATTCCGCATATTTTACATACATTCGATAAATCTCTGCCGCAAACAGGGCCGCCTCATCGCCTCCGGCGCCTGCACGGATTTCCACGATAACGTTTTTGCTGTCATTCGGGTCCCTGGGAAGAAGCAGAATCTTGATCTCATGCTCCAGTTCCTCCACGCGCTTCTTAGCATCAGAGAGCTCTTCCTTAAGCATTTCCCTCATTTCCTCGTCCTTTTCCTCTTCCAGCATGAAAAGACTGTCCTCAATGGTTTCTTTATTCTTCTTATATTCCTTATATGCATCCACGATCGGCTGCAATTCGCTCTGTTCCTTCATCAGCCGCTGAAAATGCTCCTGGTTGTCCGTAACCCCCGGTTCCCCCAGCTCATTGAGCACCTCATCAAAGCGTATGAGAATATCCTCTAATTTATCAAACATGGTATTCCTCCTGACTTCCTCTAAATTTCCGCCGGACTTTGGCCCATAACCACACGATCCAGCCCTGACAGATCCTGCTTCACGGCAACTCTTTGGAAACCTACCGCCTTCATCATATCTGACACTTTTGCCCCCTGGCTGCAGCCGATCTCATACAGCAGCCAGCCGCCTGGTTTCAGATACCTTCTTGACTGCGCGGTTATGACACGGTAAAAATACAGACCATCTTCCCGTCCATCCAAAGCAAGCCCGGGATCATGGAGGCGTACCTCCTCCATCAATCCCTGCATTTCCCCTGTTGGAATATAAGGTGGATTCGAGATAAGAATATCATACTTCCCGGGTTCTTTTCCATCCTTTTCCTGAAAATACTTCCCGGTAAATATGTCGCTTTCTGCAAATACTGCCCGTTTCTGTACGCCCAGGCTCACTGCATTCCTCTTTGCCACGGCCAGCGCCTCCGGGGAAATATCGGCCCCAATGCCTGTGCAGCCTTGTTTTTCTGCCAAAATACTTAACAGAATGCAGCCGGACCCCGTACACATGTCCAAAATCCTCGGGCTCTCCAACTCCTTCAGACACCGGAGCGCTTCCTCCGCCAGAATTTCCGTATCCTGCCTTGGAATCAGCACATGCTCATCCACATAAAATTCATAACCCATAAAAAACGCCTGTTGTGTCAAATGCTGAAGGGGAATATGCCGGGCACGGCGCCTGCACAGCTTCAGATACCTGTCCGCTTCCTGTTCCGCCGCCGGAGCTCCCATATGGGCGTAATACCAGGCACGGTTTTTATTTATCGTATATTCCAGAAGGAGCCAGGCGTCCAGCCCGGCCTCCTGATTCCCGGATTTTTCCAGAATGCCTGTTCCTTCTTTTAAAAGAGCCTCAAAGGTTCTCATCTTCTGTTTCCTCAATCTCCACGCCGAATTCCTCCCGCAGATATGCTTTCCAGTCAAAAACAGCCTCTACTGCCTTGATCGCAACCTCTGCCATATCCGGAGTCGGCTCCTTGGTGGTCAGCTTCTGCATGGCCAGTCCCGGCTTGCTCATGATGCTTGCAAATTTGCTGTCTGTCCTGCCTGCCCACTGGATGATCTCAAAGGATATTCCGGAAACCACCGGAACCATCAAAAGACGGCCGAACAGCCGTACCCAATAAAAGGGCACCAGCACAAATATGAAATGAAGCACAATGCTGACCAGCATGACCAAAAACAAAAAGCTGGTACCGCAGCGCTTATGCTGGCGGGAACTGTTCATAACATTTTCCACAGTCAGCGGAAGTCCATGCTCTACGCAGTTGATGCACTTATGTTCAGCGCCATGGTACATAAAGGTCCGCTGAATATCCTTCATTCTGGAGATCAGCAGCATATATCCCATAAACAGCGCCAGCTTCACAAATGCCTCCACTACTGTTACGAGAAACTCTGACGCTCCTGCTTTTTTGCACAGGCTTGCCAGAACATAGGGAAGCAGCATGAACGCGCCAATGGAAACCACAATGGAAACTGCCACCGTAATATACAGAAGCCATTTGAACTGCTTATCCTCTTTTTCCTTTTTGGCCGCCCGCTCTTCCTCGGTCAGTGCGGCATTCCGGGCAGCTTCCTCCTCATCCTCTTCGTCCCCTGCAATCTCTGCGGAGTACATCAGGCATTTGGTACCTGCCACCAGAGAATCCACAAAGCTGACGACACCCCGGATGACCGGTTTTTTCAGAAATTTGGCATTTCCAAAAATGCATTTGTAATCTTCTACCTTTAATTCTATTTCTTTATCCGGTCGGCGGACAGCAATGGAATATTTGTCCCTGTGCCGCATCATAATACCCTCCATAACTGCCTGGCCGCCGATATTGGATGATTTCATATCATTCTCCTAAATTCTGTAAGGCAGAACGCACCCCCTGCTATGTTCGTATATAGCAAAGAAAGGTTGAGATTTCCCAACCTCAACCTGTTCTCACGTTCCTATATTTGTCTGATTATTTGTTCAAGCCGTATTTTCTATTAAACTTATCGATACGTCCACGAGCCTGAGCAGCCTTCTGCTGACCTGTGTAGAACGGATGGCATTTGGAGCAGATTTCTACGTGAATATCGGATTTTGTAGAACCTGTGGTAAATGTGTTTCCGCAGTTGCAGGTTACAGTCGCCTGATGATAATTCGGATGGATACCTTCTCTCATGATTTTCACCTCTCTATATGCATTCTATTTTCTATTCGTATTTATTTGACGAATTTCACTATTAAACAGCTTTCTGATTATAGCATAACCAAGGCACAAATGCAAGCTGTTTATAAAAATTTCTGTTTTTTGGCCATCTGCACAAATTCTGCATTTGTCCTGGTTCTGGAGAACATATTCAGAATCTGCTCCACAGCCTCATCGGACTTCATGCTGTTCAGAGCCTTACGCATATTGTAAACAGCCTCCTGCTCTTCCCTGGTCAGCAAAAGGTCTTCCCTTCTGGTACCGGATTTCTGGATGTCAATCGCCGGAAATACACGTTTTTCCTGCAGCTTCCGGTCAAGCACCAGCTCCATATTTCCGGTTCCCTTGAATTCCTCATAAATGACATCGTCCATCTTACTGCCCGTATCCACAAGCGCTGTAGCAAGAATCGTCAGGCTGCCTCCCTCACGCATATTTCTGGCAGCGCCAAAGAACCGCTTCGGCATATGCAGCGCCGCAGGATCAAGCCCTCCCGACAAGGTTCTCCCGCTTGGCGGAATGCTTAAGTTATATGCCCTTGCAAGCCTGGTAATGGAATCAAGAAGGATCGTCACGTCTTTTTTATGCTCTACGAGACGGCGGGCACGTTCCACCACCATCTCAGAAACGCGTTTATGATGCTCCGGAAGCTCATCAAAGGTAGAATAAATAACTTCTACATTCGGTCCCTGAATAGCTTCCTTAATATCCGTAACCTCCTCAGGACGTTCGTCGATCAAAAGAATGATCAGATGCATAGATGGATTGTTCCGCAGAATGGACTTTGCCACATCCTTTAAAAGCGTAGTCTTTCCAGCCTTTGGCGGAGACACGATCATACCTCTCTGGCCCTTACCAATAGGGCTCAGCATATCCACAATACGCATGGCAATAGTTCCGCCCGGGCGTTCCAGTACCAGACGCTCATTCGGAAAAATCGGCGTCATATCCTCAAAATTATATCTGCGCTGCCCTTCACTTGGATGAAATCCATTGATAGATGTTACGTACAGCAGTGCACTGAATTTCTCGCCCTGGGTCTTAATACGGATATTTCCCTGAATGATATCTCCGGTTTTTAAATTAAAGCGGCGAATCTGGGAGGGCGATACATAAATATCATTTTCTCCCGGCAGATAATTTTCACAACGGATAAACCCATATCCATCCGGAAGCACCTCCAGGATACCGTTTGCTTTTTCTCCACTGTCCAGTTGCACAGCTTCAGAGGGAACCTTATATGTATGATTCCTGCGGGTTTCTTTTACTTCTTTTACATCTTTTACATCTTTTATTTCCTTAACCTCTTTTATATCTTTTGGTGCCCTCGCTTCATTTTCTTCCTTTGCAGCCCTTGTTGCCTCCGGTTCCACCGCGGCGGATTTTTTCTGCGCATTTTCTTTTTCATCCGCCTCCAGCAAACGTTCAATCAAATCCGGTTTTCTTAAAGTGGAAATACCTCTCAGGCCCCTGGCTTTTGCTAAATCCTTCAAAACCACCAGAGACAATGTCTCATACTTTTCTCTCATAATAATTTCCTCATATTTCTATTTTATGTTTCCATCTACGGGATACCCTGTCTGAATAGACATGAACATCAGAAGCAGTTACTGTTCACTCATGACAAAAAAACACACGACACATCTTATTGCCTGTAAACAGTATCCAACAGAAGCCTTCTCGACCGTCTTTTTCTTTTGCAAATATGCATACCGCATCTGTTGATATAACTTTAAAATATATTCTAACACATTTTTTTCAGTGTGTCCACAAGGGAACCGTGACTCTTTTGCAGCAAAATCCGGATTGCACATTTCCGTGTGCCGCCCGGATTTGGCACAATCAGCTAACTACATTTCCCACTACCACATAGGATAAAATATACATGATAACAGAAGCCATAAAAATTCCGCAGAGAATTGCCAGGGAGGACTTTTTGACATCAATATCCAGAAGCGAAGCAATCAGGGCGCCTGTCCAGGCACCTGTTCCGGGAAGTGGAATACCTACAAACAGCAGAAGTCCCCAAAATTCATATTTTCTAATGTTATCACTTTTACCCATTGCACGGTTTTCCAATTTTTCGATCAGTCCGCAAAAAATCTTTGTCTTCTTCATCAGCTTAAAAATCTGACGGATAAACAGCAAAATAAACGGAATTGGAATAATATTTCCAATAATGCAGATCGGAATTGCTTTTAGCGGTGCGATCTTAAGCAGGCTTGCCGCCAGCAGGCCGCCTCGCAATTCCAGGATCGGAATCATAGAAATAATAAAAACGACTGCCTCAGCAGAAATATATGGTGACAAATTTTCTGTAAACCACTGTACCAGTACTTCCATAGTACCTCCTAACGATTACTTAAATATATTTTCAGGAAAGCAAGAAATTTCTCCATTTCCTCCCTTGTACCAATCGTGATACGAAGGTGATTATCAATCCTTCCCTTGGGGAAGTAGCGTACATAAATATGCTGCCCGCGGAGTGCCTGAAACAATTCCTCCGCCGTACATGTCTCATGAGCAGCAAAAATAAAGTTTGCCTTCGAGTCCTCAAAAGAAAATCCCAGAGCCCTTAACTCACGCTTTGTCCATTCCCTGGTATCTATAATTTTACGGCAGGTTTCCCGGAAATATGCCGAATCTTTCACAGATGCCACACCCGCCGCAAGAGCAGTGCGGTCCATTGTATAAGAATTGAAGGAATATTTTACATCATTGAGATATTTGATAAGCACCGGACTGCCGCAGGCAAAACCGATGCGCATTCCTGCCATAGACCTGGACTTGGAGAAAGTCTGAACCACCAGAAGATTATCATACTTTTCAATCAATGGCAATACCGATTTTGCACCAAAATCCACATATGCCTCATCCACGATCACAATGACATCCTGATTTTTCGCAATAATCTCCTCAACATCGCCAAGAGGAAGCTCGACGCCTGTTGGGGCATTGGGATTCGGGAAAACAATGCCTCCGTTTTCGCAGAAATAATCTTCTTTCTTAATGCAAAAATGTTCATCCAGGGCAGGGCGTTCATACGGAATACGGAACAAATCCGCCCATACATCATAGAACGAATATGTAATATCCGGAAATAAAATCGGTTTCTTTCCATTAAAGAACGTCAGAAAGCTCATCGCAAGCACGTCATCCGAACCAACGCCTACAAACACCTGCTCTTCCTTCAGCCGGTAAAAATCCGCGATTGCGCTCACCAGCCCCCCCGCTGCCGGGTCCGGATAGAGCCGCAGGGTATCCGCATCCAGCTCACGCAGGACTTTCTCTACACCCGGCGCGGGCGGATAAGGGTTTTCATTTGTGTTTAATTTGATCATATCCGGCTGGTCCGGCTGTTCACCGGGTGTATATGGAATCACCTTCCGGATATTCTCTTCCCATCTTTTCATAATCGTTCTCCTCTCTGCTCCTTTATGGTTCCTGTATTCCTGACACATACCGATATGCTGCTTACGGTCTTTCAGCTTCTCCGCCTTCTGTTTCCTCAGACTGAACGATACTGAAGTACGCATCGATCCCATCTGCAATTCCCATTACCATCGCAGGATGATTCTTGCTGTCCGTGATATATTCATCGTCACCCTTATTGCTCATAAAGCCCATTTCCAGAATTGCCACAGGTACAGTACTCCAGTTGGTTCCCGTCATATTATCCGCTGATATCACACCCAGATTTTCAAGTCCCGTTGCAGCGCAATAATTCTCAATGATACTGTCCGCAAGAAGGTTGCTCTTCTCAATGATATCCTGTGACAGATATGCGTTTGAAGAGGTCGGCGCCATAGTCAGCGCTCCCGCCGCCAAGGAGCTGTTATCTCCATTTGCATGAATACGCACTGTAATATCTGCGTTGGCACTGGTTGCAAGCTCCGCACGCTCCTTGTTGCTGATCGCCGTATCATTGTCCTCTCTTGTCATCACCACCTGGTATCCTCTGGCCTCAAGTTCCTCCCGAAGTGCAAGAGATACCTTAAGATTCACTTCATATTCCGGTATACCGGTAAACTTCCCCTGGGTTCCGGTCGTTGCCTTCGCCTTCGTCTGCTTTGAACCAGGTGCCATCGGCTCCTGGGCGCTCATATCCACCCAATCGCCCTGATGCCCCGGATCGATCGCCACGGTCAGCTTCCCCGGATCGATTTCCCGGGCGGCTGTACCCTGATTCGGTGCGCCCCAGCTTACCCTGCCGGATTCACCGGACGAGCCTGAGACATCCTCTTCCTCCGTACCTCCGGGCGCCTTTAGCATTCCCTGGCCTTCCTCGCTCGCAAAAACCGAAGCATCCTCTTTTGCTGCGGATACCATGCAGGGAAGCATCATGAGCACCCCAAGAAAAAGAAGCGCTTTTAATATTTTATTCAAAAAACTCCCTCCTGACAATCGTAATTTGTGTTTCATTGTACCAACTATTCTTTATAATAGCAACGTTTTCCCGCATTTTTCAAACGCGAAAATGCCGGTCTTAATGGATTTACTCCTTTAAAACCGGCATAATCTGCTGTTTGCCGCACTTCTCTATATTTTTTTATACAATTCCTTCACCTGCTGATACAGCTCACAGAATACGGCCTGCTTCTCCTGATAATACCTTACGTGCTCCCTAATCGGCTCCGTCACCTGTTCATCCAGTGTCACAGTTTCCCGGCAGGCTTCATAAACACTGCTGTAAGCGCCGGTACCGACAGCAGCCAATATCGCCGCGCCAAGGCAGGCTTCCTCTTCAGTCCGTGTGGTATAAACCGGCATATCCAGCATATCTGCCTGAATCTGCCTCCACGTTGTACCTTTGGACCCGCCGCCGGAGGCAATCAGCTTTTTCTGAGGAATCTGCATGCGGTCAAAAATCTTTTTACATTCTTTCAGGTTATACATCACACCCTCCATAGCCGCCCGGACAATACACGCCTGATCGTGTTTCATTCCCAGGCCAAAATATACCCCTCTCGCCTGCGGATCATTGAAAGGCGTTCTCTCACCAGCCAGATAAGGCAAAAAGATAAGGCCCTCACTTCCAGCCGGCACCTGCGCAATTTCCTGATCCAACTCGGCAAAGGACCGCTGTTCCTTCAGCACCTTATGTTTCAGCCAGCTTAACGTATTACCCCCATTCAGGGCTCCTCCCTGATATAACCACATGCGGGGTATCGCGTGGCACCAGAGCTGGCACTGCATACCTTCATCATAAACAGGCCCGGCTGTGATCACTGCAAGCTGGGAAGCAGTACCGATGTTACAGGTCACTATCCCTTCCTCCACCACTGCATTCCCGATCATGGCAGCCGCACAGTCACCTGCCCCTGTTACAATACCGGTTCCGGCTGCAAGTCCAGTTTCTGCTGCTGCAGCGGCCGTCACCGTTCCCGCCGGTTCGCCCGCCTCCTGTACCGGCGGCCAGATATCCGTTTTCAGCCCCAGCCGTTTGATCAGTTCCGTACACCATCTGCGGTTTCTGACAGAAAATGCAAGTGTAGCCGCCGCATCACTGTAATCCGTACAGATGACGCCCGTCATCAGGTAACGAATATAATCCTTGGGAGCCATAACATACCGCACTTTATCATATATGTCCGGTTTATGATGTTTTATCCACAGCAGTGAGCAGATCAGCATCCCTGCCCCGGGCTGATTCAGCAATTCTTCCGATAACAGCTCCGCCGCCGTCTCATAAATCTCCTGTTTTTCCAGAAGAGATCTCTGGTCAAGATGTATCATGGACATACCGACCGGTTTCCTGTCACGGTCAAGCGCCACAAGACCATGCATCTGCCCCGAAAATCCGATTCCCTTTATTTCTTCTGCGCAGACGCCCGACTTCTGCATCGCCTGCGAAATCGCCTGCCTGGTACAGCTCCACCATACCTGCGGATTCTGCTCTGCCCAGCCGGTCTCCGGTATCAGCACCCCGTAACCGCTTTGACCTATTCCCATTGTTTTCCCGTGCTTATCTGCCACCAGCACTTTCACGCTGGATGTCCCGAGATCAATTCCCATAAAACAGTCCATAGCTTATTTCCTCTTTATCACTTCCTCAGCAGCAGAGACAATATCTGCCGCAGAAATACCGAATTTTTCTGACAGGAACCTTTTATCTCCTACTTCGCCAAAACAATCCGGAACCCCTACCCTCTTAAACGGCACCGGCATCTGTTCCAGAAGCGCCTCCGCCACCGCAGAACCAAGGCCCCCGATTTTGTTATGATTTTCGGCAGCCACAACGGCCCCTGTCTCTTCTGCGCAGGAAAGCACCAGTTCTTCATCCAGAGGTTTGATTGTAAACATATCCACAACCCGGACAGAAAGCCCTTTTTCCTCCAATACTTCCGCCGCTTTCAACGCTTCCTTTACTTCAATCCCCGACGCAATGACCGCCGCGTCCGTGCCCTCTCTGACAACGGCGCCTTTCCCAATCGTCAGTTCTTCCGTGCCTTTATAATAGCTGCCCTTTTCTTTTCTCGGAAAACGCAGATACATCATTCCGTATGTTTCCGCCATCTGTTCTAAAACGGTCCTGAGCAAATACGGCTCAGCCACATCCAAAATAGTCATTCCGGGAAATGTCCGATAGATTCCGACATCCTCAAAAGGCATGTGTGTACCTCCGTTGCTCTCTGCGCTGATACCCGGATCAGAGCCTACAATCTTGATATTGGCATGATTATAGCATCCGGAAAGGAACGTCTGATCTGCGCATCTTCGCGATGCAAAGGTTCCAAAGCTATGCATAAACGGAACCTTTCCTTTTACAGACATTCCGGCTCCCACGCCAACCATATTTGCTTCCATAATTCCCATATCAAATGCCTGCCCCGGAAAATCCCGAAACAGTGCCGTGGTTCCGATCGCTCCTGCCAGATCCGCCTCCAGATACACAACATCCCGGTTTTTCCGCATCAGCTCAGCCAACGTTTCAGCAAATACTTTTCTCAGTTCATCCATATTCTTTACCTCACACCTTTTCTGCCTGCCGGTCAAGCTCTTCGTAGAACTGCTCCAGTTCATCCGTTTTCACAGTTGTAGAATGACAGTTATCCATTTCCGCATATTTTTTTACGCCGGCCCCCTTGATCGTATGAAGAATAATCACAGAAGGCATCTCCTTTTCCTGTTTCGCCTCCATAATTGCCTCACAGATCTGTGTTGTGTCATTTCCATCACCAACGGATATTACATGATAGCCAAAGGATTGAAATTTTTCTTCTATGCTGCCCAATTTACAAACCTGATCCGTGGTCCCATCCAATTGCTTTCCGTTGGCATCCACAAATGTGATCAAATTTGACAGATGCTGATGCGATGCAAACAGAGCCGATTCCCAGACCTGCCCTTCATCCAGCTCGCCATCTCCAAGAATCAGATAAGTATAATTGTCTTTCCCATCCAATTTGTCCGCAAACGCCGCGCCTGCCGCAAGGGAAGCCCCCTGCCCCAGAGAACCGGTCGTCATATCCACGCCGGGTGTTTTCATACGATCTGTATGGCTTGGCAGAATTGTATTATTTTTATTTAATGTTTCCAGCTCATTTTCCGGAAAGTAGCCCTTTGCGGCCAGTGCAGCATACATGGCTGGACCACAGTGTCCCTTGGACATTACAATGTAATCTCTGTCCTTTTTGCCCGGATTCTTCGGGTCAATATTCATCACGCCGCTGTAAAGAACCGCCAGTGTATCCGCAATTGAAAGAGAGCCGCCTACATGACCGCTTCCTTTTGAAGCAATCGCCCGAAGAATATTCTTACGTATTTGTATTGCTAATAAATGCGCTTCACGATTTATAAATTCCATAACTGTCACCCCATCTGTTCTCATACTGCAAGTCCGATCAACGTCTCACGGCTTCTGTTTTTTTAAGGCGCTTCCATATGCATCCGCTGCCGCAATTGCGGCATAGACCAGCTCTGCATCCACATCAAACGGCATATTGCTCCAATTGCTGTGCATAGAAGCTTCTGCCGCCCTTCTGATATTTTCTTCCGTGGGCTCAATATACAAATCCTCAAGGCAGACAGGAAGTCCAACGCTGAGACAGAAGGAAACGACTTCATCCAGATATTCCTTCGGTGCATTTTCCGCAATCAACTGTACGATACAACCAAATGCCACCTTTTCACCATGCATCGTCCTGCTGCCGTTTTCCAGGGAAGTCAGACCGTCATTAATGGAATGTGCCCCGGATGTCGCATTATTTTCAAATCCAAGGCCGCTCAATAATATATTCGTTTCGATGATATTCTCCAGTGCCTCTGTCACCACATGCCGCTCACATGCCTGTTTTGCCAGAACTCCATACTTCATCAGAGATTCATAGCATGCTTTTGCAATCGCCTGCCCTGCCAGCGTCTGCTTATGTCCGCCGTTTTTGTGATAAACAAGATTCGGCGTATTTGATTTTCTTGTAGACTCTGCCTCAATCAGCGTTGCCAGAGCATCCCCCATCCCGGAGACCAGGAACCTTACCGGAGCTTCTGCAATGATGCGGCTGTCCACCACCAGCACGCTCGGGCTGTGGTCATAAAAGAACTCTCCTGCGTGTGTCCCGTCTTCCCTGTAAATGACAGATAACGAACTGGACGGCGCATCAGTTGCCGCAATTGTCGGAACTGCGATAAACGGCTTTCCCAGCCTGGTACCCACAGCCTTTGCCACGTCAATCGTCCTGCCCCCTCCTATGCCGAGCACAACGTCCGGCATCTGCGCTTTCAAAGCATCCGCTTCGGCGGCAATCAGCCTCTCCGTCACTTCCCCGCAAAATGCCCTTGTCCTGATACAATTGTCTCCATATATTCTTTGCAGACGTTCCGTATAAGCGTCAAATAAAAACCCATCGATAAATGCCGCTGCATCTGTTCCAAATTTATCTGTATAGAATTTCAGATTATCAAATTCTCCAGGCCCCTGCACATATCGTTCCGGTGAGCACCAGCCTCTCGAAAATTTAGAATACTCAGACATATTACATCTCCTAACTATTTATTGTGCATATTCCCGCAAATGATCAGGTACATTTAATCAGTACTTTTCCACGCTTTGCATATAATCTTGTCTCAAAAACATTCTGTATGTCTTTCAGGTCAATAATATCCGTAATTATTTCCTCTGTTTTGATGATCCCTGCACCCAGCAGTCTTCCTGCACGTTCAAAGGTATCCGGATTCACAAAGGAGCCCTTAATGGTCAGTTCCTTTTGGAACACCTCAAACGGCTTCAGTTTCATAACCTCATCCGGCCCGGTCAGACCAAACAGCATGACCGTCGCCCCTCTGCCTGCATACTGAACGGAGTATTCCGCCGTCGAGGTACGCCCGGCACATTCTATCACTTTATCAACGTTTACAATTCCATGCTCCTTCAAAACGGCATCCGTATCATCTGTCAGCGGATCAATGCCAAAATCGGCTCCCATTTTGACGGCTTTTTCTCTCCGCCCGCCATCGGGCTCCACTGCTATGATCTTATCCGCACCTGCATGACGCGCAAGCTGTACCATGATCAGGCCGATATTTCCGGTACCCACGATCATCACAGTGTCTCCCATATGAATTCCGGTCATATCAAAACCATGCAGGCAGCAGGAAACCGGCTCTGTCATCGCCGCTGCTTCATAGCTTACATTCTCTGCGACCGGATATACGGTTTCTTCCGGCACTGTAATATATTCGGCAAATCCGCCATCAACCGCTGTCCCCAGGCCCTTCATAGCCGTACAGAGATGCTTTTTTCCATTTGCACAGAAATAACACTTGCCGCAGTAAGAATTCGGATCCACAGACACCCTGTCGCCCTTTTTGAAGCTACGCACCGCAGCCCCTACACATTCCACATCTCCCGAAAGCTCATGTCCCAGTGTAACAGGCGGATTAACCTCTGCGGACCCCTTCTCTCCTTCAAAAATATGTACATCTGTTCCGCATATGCCGCAGTACTTTATTTTGATCACAACCTCGGTATCCCCCGGTTCCCTTACCGGCACTTCCTCTACCACCAGTTTTCTTTTTTCATAAAATCGAGCAGCTTTCATTGTTTTTCTCCCTTCCCGTCTGTCCGGATGCATTTTTTATTCCTTCTGTTTTGCTGTCCCGGCCTGCTTTAATCCTGATCCTTGTCAGTCATTACCTGCAGAAGAACAGCAACGATGATAATAAATCCCTTGATAATACGCTGCGGATATGCCGGTACTGCAAGCAGGTTCATGATGTTTCCGATCAACGCCAGCGTCAGGGCGCCTATCACGGTCTTTGTCACGGAGCCTTTACCGCCCGCCAGACTTGCTCCGCCGATTACACAGGCCGCGATCGCATCCAGCTCCTGTCCTTCTCCGATCGTAGAATTTCCCACATTAGACCGTGCTGCCACAAAAATACCTGCCAGAGTAGAAAGCACCGCACTCAGCATATACACGGACAGCAGGTAACGCTTCACACGGATTCCGGATAATTTCACAGCCTCGCTGTTGCTTCCTGACGCAATGACGATCCTTCCGTATGCCGTATAGTTTTGAACAACAACAAAAATCACGACCAGAACCAGCATAATAAGAATGATCGGGTACCCAAACTGCCTGGATGTCAGTGTATTGAGGGTTCCGCTTTTCAGATTGACCGGAGTTGCATTTGTGATCGTATAAGCCGCACCTCTTGCAATTGTCATAACTGCCAGGGATGCTACAAAGCCCTGGAATTTCAGATACGCAACCAGGATACCCGTAAAAGTTCCGAAAATAAGACCGACAGCCAGGGCAATGACAATCGACAGCATCCAGGGAATCTCATATTTTGCAGTCAAAACCGCCGTCAGAGAAGAACCAAACGCCATAACGGATCCAACGGACAAATCAATGCCGCCCGTCAAAATAACCATCAGCATACCTAACGCAACCAGAATCGGTGCTGTCTGCTGCAGCAGAATATTTCTTAAATTCAGATAAGAGAAAAACTTATCCGAAATAAGACAGCAAACCAGAAATAATGCCAAAAATATAATATAGGTATTGTTATCAAGAAGAAAACGGCTCACCCTTCGTTCGTTTTTCATTTCTTGCTCTCCTCCTTCATTGCCAGCTTTATAATTACATCCTCATTCAGCTCTTCCCTGCTGATCTCTCCGGTAATTCTTCCCCGGGACATCACATAGGTCCTGTCACACATTCCGATAATCTCTGTCATTTCCGATGAGATCACAATCACCGCAACGCCCTGTCCGGCCAGCTCGTTTATAATTTCATATATTTCTACTTTTGCTCCAACATCAACGCCACGGGTCGGTTCATCGAAAACAATGCATTTACAATCTGCGGATACCCATTTTGCAAAGCTGATCTTCTGCTGATTACCGCCGCTTAAGCTGTTCACATTCTTTTCAATCGAACCATACTTGGTAGACATTTGAGCAAGAAGCTTTTTTACGTATTCTTTTTCTTCTTTATGTTTGATAAATCCCTTTTCTGTAATTTTCTTCATAGAAGCCAGCGTTGTATTGATGCGGATGCTCTGATTTACCAGAAGGCCCATGGTCTTTCTGTTTTCGGAAAGATACCCGAAGCCCTTATCGACCGCATCCTTCGGTTCCTTAAAATCAACCTGCTCTCCCATAAAAACCACCGTTCCTGATGTCTTTTTATCAGCTCCGAATATGGCGCGCATGACTTCCGTTCTTCCGGAACCCACCAATCCGGAAAAACCAAGTACCTCTCCGGCCCGGACTTCAAAGCTGACATCCTGTATTTTATTTTCTACATTCAGATGCTCTACCTTTAACACGACCTCCCCAATCTCTGCGCGGCGTGCCGGAAACATCTGCGTCAATTCTCTTCCGATCATCATACGGATCAGATCATCGTTGCTTACATCCTTTACCTGACCGCTGTTTACAAAGCAGCCGTCCTTTAATACTGTGAACGAATCACTCAATTCAAATATCTCATTCATATGGTGCGATACAAATATAATACTTACACCCTTTTCCTTCAGCAGACGTATCAGGCGAAACAGCTTTTCTATCTCCGCGACAGTCAATACTGCCGTAGGCTCATCCAGCACCAGAATTGTGGCATTTCTCGTCAGACATTTACAGATCTCCACGACCTGCTGATGGGCCACACTCAGGTTTCGGACCTTTTCTTCCAGACGAATATTTCCAAACCCAAGCTCTTCCAGCTTCTCTTTTGCTTCACTTCTCAGTTTTTTCCAGTTAATGAATTTTCCATTCCAAGCCAGCCGGTCAATAAATATGTTTTCCGCAACAGTCAGGTCCGGTGCAAGCATAAATTCCTGGTAGATCACCGCAATCCCGAGCTGTTTTGCATCCAGGGGCGAGGTTATATTGACCTGTTTGCCATCTATGCAAACCGTCCCGGCATCCTTTATATACGCTCCGGACAGAATTTTGATCAGAGTAGATTTCCCGGCTCCATTCTCACCGATCAGAGAGTGAATTTCTCCCGGCTTTACCCTCACAGTAACATCATTCAATGCCCGAATACCGCCAAACTGCTTACTGATATTCCGCATTTCCAAACGATATTGTGTCTGCTCCATATTTTCACCTCTATCCTAAATTTTGTACAATGTTTCAGTTATCCTATCCTGAAGCATTGGATTCAGGACCCGCCCGCGAGTCCCGGCACAGGATTCGGGTCTGCAAAACGGCCTCATTCCACTCCGAATCCCTGCGCATCCTTACGGCAGGCTCTGCTTCTGCCCGCAAGCCCGGGCAGATACGCAGATATCTGCCTGCCATAATCCCCGATCAATTTTTACCGGCCCATTCTCTGAGCATACGGTCAATCGGATCAGAAACCATAATCATAATGTTCGTCAACATTATCAATGGTAACTGCAACGGCTTCTGTCATTGTGATATCCTCATAGCTGTCCGGATCTGTTCCATTAACCAGAATGTCCTGAGCGATCTCCATTCCAAGCTCTGCAATTTTAGCCGGACTGTTTTCGCCGATTGCCATGATCTTGCCTTCTTTGATGCAGTCATATCCATCCTTGCTTCCATCAGCAGCACTGATCAGCTTTACGGTTCCCGCTGTTCCATATGTAATACCCGCATTGTCGAGGGCTGTCAGAGCACCGATCAGCATCGGATCATTTTCGCCCATTACCAGATTTACATCCGGGTTTGCAGTAATCAGGTCCTCTGCCGCAACAAGCCCCTCGTCAATTGTCCAGTTGCCCCAGCCCTGACCGGTGATTGTAAATTTGGCATCCTCGTTCACTGCCTTACCGGAGCTTACAAGAGATTCTTCCATTCCTTCTGCTGCTGTCCATGCTTCCTCTTCGCTGCATCCGGTACGTTCCATTATGATACCGGCCATCAGGCCATCCCGTCTCTGCGTACCTGCAATGGAACCGGTATTTCCGCTCAAAAGAATTGCACTGATTTCATAGTCATCATCCAGTGTCGCTGCATAATAGCGGCCGGCCGCCAATCCGTTCTGCTCATTATCCGAATAAACAGTCGTTACCTGCATACTCATGTCATCTACGCCTGAATCCAGATTGATCACCGGAATACCGGCATCAAATGCTGCCTGCTGGCTCGCTGTTGCCGCACTTGGGTCTACGCAGTCGAGGAAAATCAGGTCTACGCCGGAGGCTGCCAGAGATTCCATATTCTCCAGCTCTTTTGTCGTATCGTTATCTGCATCAAGAATTGTACATTCCCATCCCAGTTCGTCACAGGTTTCTTTTACAATATCACCGATAGAAGCATAATAAGAACCGTTTGCCGTTCTCAGTGCAAATCCAATGGAAAAGCTGTCATCCGCCTGTACGTTCATTGCCCCCAACGAGCATGATGCCAATATTCCTGTCCCGACAAGTGCCATCATTCTTTTTTTCGTTTTTTTCTGCATTCTTTTTTCCTCCTTGTTTTTGCTACCCTCGGCAGAGCCTTCGGTTTTTTAGCTCTGCGCCTCTTTTGTTTTCAAGGAAATAACGCAAAAACAGCTCTATGATTTATTTTTGATCGTTTTTGATTGTTTCGAGACTTGTTTCTGCATCATCCTCCCTTGTGTCCTCATACTATCACATATTTATTGCTTTTTCAACTGTTTTTTGCTTTATTATGATATTTATTTTTATTATCCGTTTCCATTTCTTACCAGTTTTTTACTTATAATCATTTTCAATCACGCAAAAAAATCATTTTCAATCACTCCCTATTGACACACAACATTCTTTCACGTATAATTCAATACAGGGAACCGCAGTAATCCGACATTTTTATTGCCATTGCTCCGGTTCTCCCATCACCTGTCATTCGGCTTACCCGCCGCTCCAACAGCGGCAGGCCTGATAAGGTGTTCATTATTCTCAGAAAGAGGTATCTGCTTATGAACAACAAACCACAGTTATTTACCGGGCTGTCGCACATCGGCCTTCCAACCGAACAGTTGGAGAACACGGTGCAGTTTTATCAGCAATTTGGCTTTCAGATTGATTGGAGTATCAAAAAAAGTGAAACAGACTCCACGGTTTTTCTCAAATGCGGAAGCTGCGTCATTGAAACATATTATTCCGAGCATGCCGCAATGAAAAACGGTGCAATCGATCATATTGCTTTAGATGTATCTGACATTCAATGCGCATATGATTACGTATCTTCTCTTGGTTATCAGTCATTAGAAGGCCAGATTACATATCTTCCCTTCTACAACAACGGTGTCCGCTATTTTACTATTCTCGGCCCCAACCACGAGAAGCTGGAATTCAGCCAAAGGCTGTAAAACACATCTTCTTTTCATTACGGAAACTATCATTTTATGAAATACAGCAGTCTTGTACTGAACTGTAAAAGAGAAAGGAGCTATCATGACACATAAAGAAATTTTATCAAAAGTAGACCACACATTACTGGCTCAGACCTCTACATGGGAACAGATCAGGAACCTCTGTGATGATGCCGTAAAATACCAGACCGCTTCCGTCTGCATCCCGCCCGGTTATGTAAAAAGGGCAAAGGAATACGTAGGGAACAAAATGGCCATATGCACAGTCATCGGTTTTCCAAACGGCAACCATACCCTCGAGACAAAGCTGTTCGAAACCAGGGATGCACTGGCAAACGGTGCCGACGAGATCGATATGGTCATTCATATCGGAGCCTTAAAGGATCACGATTATGCTTATGTACGCAATGAAATCTCTCAGATAAAGGAAGTCTGCAAAGACAAGATACTGAAAGTAATTATTGAAACCTGCCTTTTAACAGCTGAAGAAAAGATCAGGATGTGCGAGCTGGTGACAGAGGCAAAAGCGGATTTCATCAAGACATCCACCGGTTTTTCAACTGCCGGTGCAACCTTCGAGGATATCAGACTATTTGCAGCCCATGTTGGCCCTGATGTCAGGATCAAGGCCGCCGGAGGCATTTCCTCTTTTGACGACGGAGAAAAGTTCCTTGCACTTGGCGCATCCCGGCTCGGTACCAGCCGTCTCGTAAAAATTGAAAAAGCAAAGTAAAATAATCTGCAATCATCTTGTTTTTCATCTTTTGATAAGATATATTATAAATGAAAAATATGTTATACACTGTTTTTGGAGGAACTTTATGCTGGCACTTGAACGACAAAAAATAATTCTCGATTATCTATCTGCTAATCATGTGGCAACCACAAAATGTCTCAGCGATCTGACCAACGCATCTCTGGCCACGCTCAGAAGAGATTTGAATTTGATGGACCGGCAGGGACTTATAAGGAAAACACACGGCGGCGCTCAGAGTATTGATGTTGAAACGATTCATTCTGTTCCCCAGATACAGCCCGGCTTCCCTCCGGAGGCCGATACTTTTTTCTCTTATAAAGATATCATTGCCAGAAAAGCAGTAGAGTTTATTAATTCCAATGATATCCTTTTTGTCGGTGCAGGTATGACATGCAATCTGCTGTGCAAATACCTGAACGAAAACAATAAAGAAAATATCACGATCGTAACCACCAATATCACTGCTGTGATCGAGCTTGCTTCCAACCCGCATTTCTCTATCCTGCTTCTCGGCGGCACGATCCATGCAGGACAGAATCACATCGAAACTCTGGATGAATATACAATACAAAGTCTGGAAAAATATTATTTTGACAAAGTTTTTTTCACTGTAGACGGCGTCGATCTCAATAACGGATATTCCATCATTAACCGGACCCAGCTTCCTCTGTATAATCACCTGCTGAAAAACAGCAGACAGATATATTTGCTGGCCAATGACGGAAAATATGACCGGCGCACATTTACTCACCTTTGTAATATGGATGACATTCCAAATATCATTACCAACAAATCAATCAATCCGAAGTATCTTGATTATTACAGGGAGCATGATATTAAAGTCTATACGGTATAACAACAAACACCGGCCTGCGCACTCATGATCCACCGCCAGACAGATGCACCGGCATCTCCGCACGGAGTCCGCAGCCCCGCCATTCTGTCAAAAGTGCCCGGCAGCTTCACAAAAAGCTGCCGGGCACATAAAAATCACTTATACAATAGCATCCGTCATAGTATAGCCTTCAAGAGAACCTGCTTTGACCTGAATACATGCAAAACTAATTGCGCTGTCTTCTGCTGCAAAGAACTGTCTCTTTCCTTCCGGCGCAATGCGCATCCAGTCTCCGGTTGCCAATTCAATCTCTTCACCGTCTACGACCGCCTTCCCCCGGCCGGACAGCACAACATAGATTTCTTCATTCTGTTTATGGGAATGAACGAAAGGAACGCCGGCTCCTGCTGGTAAATGATTGATGCTGACTTCTGCGCCTGTTAACCCAATCCGGTCATGAAGCTCTACCCTTTCCTCATTTGGTACACTGATTTTGCCGTAATTACTCATTATAACATCCTCCTCAATTATACGAATGGCGAGTTCGATACAGCAATCGGCTGGCCACTTCCGAAAGCCGTCGTAACTCTTGTTGTTACAATGCCATTATACGTTCTATGAATTGTAATGTCAATAGTAGTTTCTTACTCGCTTCTCTATTGCGCCAGTTCCCTGACAGCCCTGATTCCCATATCAATTTCCTCTTCCGTATTATAATGAGAAAAACTGAACCGGACAGCGCCGCGACTGGCGGTTCCCAGGGCCTGGTGCATTAGCGGAGCACAGTGGGCGCCTGACCGGGCGGCAATTCCATAATCCACAAACAGGGCATCCCCAACCTCCGCGGAATCATAAGCTCCAATATTTAAGGACACGATGGGACAGCGGTCCATAGAACGGAAATCACCATATATCTGTACTCCGGGAATCTCCCTCACTCCCCTGTAAAAACGTTCCATAAGCCGCTGTTCCGTTTCACGAATGGAAGCAACACCCATTCTGTTCAGGTAAGCAACCGCACCGCCAAGCCCGGCCAGTCCATGCCCGTTTAAGGTTCCGGCCTCAAGAGCTGTGGGCATCTTCTGCGGGTGTCTCTTCTCATATGTTTTCACACCGCTGCCTCCGGACTTCAATGGGCGGATGGAAAGGCCCTCTCTCACATAAATCCCTCCGGTTCCCTGCGGTCCCAGCATACTTTTATGACCGGTAAAGCAGAGTATATCAATATGCATCCTTTGTACATCAATGTCAAAAACACCTGCCGTCTGAGAAGCATCCACAATAAAGAGAAGGGAATGCCTCCGGGCAATCTCTCCCACCCTTTTTATATCGATCAGATTTCCTGTCAGATTTGATCCATGGGTACAGATAATCGCTTTTGTATTCGGCCGGATTTCTTTTTCAAAGTCCCCATAAGCAATCATTCCAAGGGAATCACAGGGCAGAATTGTAACCTCCACCCCCTTTTCCTCCATTTCATAGAGCGGTCTTAAAACTGAGTTATGCTCCAAAACCGTAGTGATCACATGATCGCCGGGATCAAGGCTCCCTTTTATGGCAATATTCAGGCTCTCCGTAGAATTGGCGGTGAATGCAATTCTCTCAGGATTCTCCCCATGAAAAAAATCTGTCAGAAGCTCCCGCACTTCAAAAATATTTCTCGCTGCATCCAGTGCCGCTTCATGAACACCTCTTCCGGCATTTCCCATAGAATTTAAAGCCATAAGCATCGCATCAGCCACTTCCTGTGGTTTTCTCATGGTTGTTGCCGCATTGTCAAAATAAATCATCGATTTCTCTCCTGCCCATCCAATCACAGGGCCATACTGCAGAGCGCTGCGCCAATTGCTCCCGCATATCTGCTGTCCGGCACTGTGATTATCCTTCCCCGAAGCTTCTCCTGTAAAACCTCCTGTAAATAACCGCATTCGCACAAGCCGCCGGTGAGAAACACCTCTTCTCCTCCCACGTTCAGCCTTCCGCATTGGGAGGCCACCTTATCCGCAATGGAATTTACCACAGCATAGGCTATATTTTCTTTTTTCTCACCGCTTCCAATCAGGCTGATAACCTCGGATTCCGCAAAAACGGTACACATGGAACTGATTTTTACATTTCTTCCCCTTCTCGCCAGTTCACACAGCTCGTCCGGCCTTAAGGCCATGGTATTTGCCATGACCTCCAAAAAGCGTCCGGTTCCGGCAGAACACTTGTCATTCATGGCAAAATCCTTTACCCTCCCCGCTTCTAACAAAATAATCTTTGTATCCTGCCCGCCGATATCAATGACCGTCATATCCTTCCTGTCATAAAGCCAGCAGGCGCCCCTGGCGTGGCAGGTGATCTCCGTAACGGTTTTGTCCGCATAGGGCACGGACACTCTTCCGTAACCCGTGGCCACACACCTGGATTCCGTAAGTCTGATTCCCCGCCCCTCTAATTTCTTCCGGATAGCTTCAGCCGTATCCACGCTGCTCCAGCCGGTAGGCTGCACTGATTTATAAACCGGTTCTTTCTTTTTGTTCATCACCACCAGCTTCGCGCATGTGGAGCCAATATCAATTCCTATATAATTCATCGTAATTACACCCTTCAGCAATATTTGTCTCTGCGGGGATTTTGGTTCCCGTTTCTTTTAAATTCTATAAATTTAATTCTGCCTTTCGTTCAATGTCAATCCCCAGTCCGGAAATCCTGGCTTCATATTTCCCGTATTCTTCCACTGTCATCCGCCATGCAAGCCCGCATCCGGCAGTGATTTCTCTTGGAACAGGAATCAGCCGGCCCGGAATGCGCTCCTTCCTGCACCATTTTTCCATTGCCATAGCGCTCGTAGTTGTAGAAAAAGTCAAAACCATATACGGCCTTTTTTCTCTTAGCATAGTTTTCGCATCAGCCTTTCTTGTATTGCCCTATCGTTTCCAGAAAAGCTTCCAGTCTCGTATTGATCTGTCCGCTGTCTGCCCTGGAATAATCTGTCTCAATTTTTAAATAGGGAACATTTTTCGCCACAGCAGTCCTTTTCACATGGTAAGACTCTATGGAATATGTATGACAGGCACAGAGAATCAGTTCCAGGACACCGTCCACCTGATATTCATCAATCATATCGCTGATATAATCCATACGTGCCTGATTTGGGCTCATAACAGAGCAATTGATATTCAGGTATTTTTTTGCAAGAGCTTTTGCCACAGGCAGATTTTCATCCACCTTTTCTATCTTCTCACGGGTACCGTTGCAGCAGTCAAAAGCAACCACATCCGCTCCCAGCTCCTCTATGGCCTTAATTGTTTTGTCACGAACACCGCTGTTGGGGCATCCCGTAACCAGAATTCTCGGACGGTTGGACGGCTTACCTTTATAATTCTCTTCCCAGTCTTTCCATACCTCCCGGATTCTTTCTTCTATGATTTCACACCGCTGTTCCATATCAGGGTTGAAGCCCAGACTGTCCAATCTGGTTCCCATTTCATAGCCGGAAATGGGCGCCGGATTTAATTTCCCCAGCTCCAGGAACCGGAGCATCACTTCTCTTTCGCGGTTTTTCAAACAAATAGCCTTTTTTACGTCCTCTTCGGAAATAGTAATATCGTAAAAATCCTCCAGCTTTTTCCAAAAGCGGTGAATTTCATGCTCCCAGGCAGCCTGAGAAGCCTCATCCCTATAGGAAGGAAGCTGCATCACATAAGTATCTTTAATGTCATTCATCAGCTCAAACATCTTTTTCTTACCATCGCAGGTTGTCTCTCCCACGATAAAATCGGAAAAGTAAAAATACGGACAGGTATCCGTAAGTGCGAAGCCATAGCTTGCCTTAATCAGCGGACAGAGATTTTTAGGAAGGTTCGTCTCGGCTGCGGAAATGGGTTCTTCACTGGTGGCGCAAAGGGGTACCGCCGTTCCCCCTGCTGCTTCAATCAGTTCCGTTGGTACAAAAGAACAGAAAATGCCCACCACACGCTTTCCTGATTCTTTCAATTCCTTCATCCGCAGGAACCCTGCTTTTCTGGCATCTGCATAGGTTTCAAAATTTTTTGGTAACTGAATCACTTTTTCTTTCCTCCTTGTTCATAATATTGGTTTGAAATTAAATTAATCCTTTTTAAAACGCGAAGACGCAGCTTCTCAGTTATTGCTTCAGATAACTGCTGATTGTCCGCTGGAATATCTTCATGGTACTGTCTATATTTTTATCTTCCTCCAGCATCCTGGATATCTCATTATCCGCAAGATTAATTACATGGTCATACTTGATAAATCGAGGCGCAATCGTTCCACTCTCTATAACCTCTCCCAGCAGATTACTGTCAATAACACGTTCGCCTTCATCCATATCTTCCTGGACAATGGCTGCCGCTTCCTCTGACATGGTTACATCTTTGAGTGCGGAAACTCCCTGGGAATAACGGAAAATATCCATCTGCATTTCCCGCTCATAGGTCAGCTGCTTCAAAAATTCCCACGCCAGCTTCTCATGTTTGGTATGAGCACTCATACCTATCAGCAATGCATCTACCTCCGATGTATTCCCGCCGTTCTTTCCTGCCGGAAAAGTAGTGCAATCCCACTGAAAAGTAGAGTACTTCTTTATTCTATAAGGATAAGTCTTATAGGTTCGGTATTCCGCAAAAGTCAGAGGCATAAATGCCACACGTCCATTATTAAAATCATCCTGTGTCACCTTCTGACCCAGATTCAAATCATATATCTTCTTCGTAAAGCACAGGGCATCATAAACCTCCTGGCTGGTAAAATTTACATCCTGGCTGTTATCAGAAATAATATGCGCACCGCTGGTATTCACCACATACTTCCAGTTATAATTATAAGCTCCAAACTGATCCGGCAATCCATCCCCATCCGTATCCTTAGTAACCTTTTTGCAGATTTCATACATATCGTCCCAGGTCCAATCCTGATTCGGCATCTTTATATTTTCCTCCGCCAGCAGAGATTTATTCACAAATAATAAGGTTGGTACCACCTCATAAGGCAATGCATACTGGCTCCCCTGATGCTTCCCGCTATTCAGCGCTGTAGCAAAATAGTCAGCTTCGTCAAACCCCGTATCCCGTTCAATTAATTCATCCAGATTTTTCAAAGCTCCCAGGGAACAATACTGGCTAAAATCTGTATCCAGCACCATAAATACATCCGGAAGCTTCCCCTCGAGAAGCTTCCCGGCACACCATTCCCCATAGTCCTCCTTCAAAATACCGCTGGAATAGTGAATTTTTATCCCTGGATGACTATCTTCAAAGTCCGCTATTGCCTTATCCATAATCACAAAGCTGTTGGTACTATCCACATCCCAATTGCTTCCCGTAAACATACCCAGCTCCAGAATCGTCTCTTCCTTCCGCCACCCCCAAAATACCCCTCCGGCCAAAACCGCCATCAGGATTATACCAACTGCCGCCGCATATTTTTTATGACTCATTCTCTTTCCTCATCTGTCTGTCATTGCTCTTTTCCTATACTCAAGTTCAGACCACATTTGCAAATCTTATTCATTCTGTCAGATTTTCTTCTGACCTATGCCCGTCTGAACGGCCCATATGGCAAGCTGAGTGCGGTCCCGCAAATCCAGTTTGTTCAGGATAGCACTCAGATAATTTCTCACAGTTCCCTCCGACAAATTCAATGCCTCCGAGATTTCACGATTGCTGGTGCCCTTTCCCACTTCGGCAATCACCTTCCATTCCGTATTCGTCAAATCATCCACATCCTTAATTCCCACCGGAATCGTATAATCAGCCTGTGCCATCTGTGAAAACAGGCGTACTACTTTTGTAGTAATATCCGGATTAATCATAGCACGTCCACTATGAACCGTGGCAATCGCATTTACCAGCTCATCCATAGAGACACCTTTTAGCAAATAGCCGCTTGCGCCGAATTTCAGCGCACTATAAACATATTCATCATCATCAAATGTAGTCAGAATAATAATTTTTATGGCCGGATAATTATCTTTAATAATCTTAGTACATTGTACACCATCCATTTTGGGCATACGTATATCCATCAATATCACATCCGGCTTCTCTTGCCGAACGCTCCGTACCACCTCCTGACCATTAGCAACTGTGTCTGTAACCTCAATACCCGGTTTGCTGTTCAATACAATCTTCAGACTTTCACGAATCAGCTCCTGGTCATCTGCTACTAATACTTTAATCATACTCTTCACCCCATCGTATCGGAATCCTTGCATTAACCGTAAAGCCGCTGCTTCCATCAAATGTTACGGTACCTCCAAGCATACCTATTCTTTCCTTGATATGCTTTGTTCCAAATCCACTCTTAATTTCCTTGCTGCCAATACCATTATCCTTGATCTGCAGCAATATATCCGAATCTTCTTTCGTCATGGTAATCCATATCTTTTCAGCCTTTCCGTGGCGGATGGCATTTGTAATACCTTCCTGAATCACACGGTATATAGCGTTCTCCTCATCTTCATCAAATTTCAAATTCTGTACCTGACAGTTAAAATGCACCTTAGCACCAGATACTGCGGTCATATCTGTCACCATCTTCATAATCGCATACTCCAGGCTGAACCGTTCAAGGGCATCCGGCTGAAGCTCATTAACAGAACGCCGAATTTCCTTAATTCCGTTCCTGGTTACCCCGGAAATCATCTCCAACTGCTTTTTTGTCAATTCCGGTGACGCATCAATTGTAGCAATACAGGCATCAATTCCAGCCGAAATACCTGTCAGGGTGTGACCCAATGTATCATGAATCTCACGCGCAAGACGATTTCTTTCCCTGGTTTCTGCCATCTTTTCTGACATAAGTGCATACTCCTGAATCTGGTTATTAACCTCCTCCAGCTCTTCATAAAGAGAATTCACTTCATCAATGGTGCCCCTTTGTGCAAAAATCAGGTTTACACAATATGCCACAAACAACACAATATTCAGAGACACTAAAATATTATAAATTCCCAGCCAGTACTGCTGCGTAACGGCCGTATAGTATTGGATATAAACATCAATAGAATACAAATGATACCCTATTGAGAGCAGATTATAATCCGCAATCAAAAAGCATCCAATCGCCAGAACCATCAGAATAAACTGCGCCCTTCTCTCCTTCACATATACCAACAGATTTGCAAATACCATAATCAGTATACCATTATAATTAAAATTCAATAAGTAAACTACCATAAAGGATATTATAAAATCTACGCCCAGACTGACACTGATTATTTTGCTGTTATTACAAAAGCAGGTCTCCCTCAAGATAAAAGTAATTACTAATTCCCCCAGCAAAATGACACACATCCACAAAACCTTTTGAGGATCCCAGGGAATCGCGTTCACGCCCTGCAAAAATCTGCTGGCATCATAACGACGGCAGATCAGCTTTGTGGTACTCCATATAAAATAGCTGATAAACATAACTGATACAATATTTACAATCAATATTCCTATTTGGAATATACGGATACTCTTTCCCTTCATTACTGCCACCCATTTATCTCATACTCACTTAAATTTTCTTTGGTAATCAATTCGCAGGGCAATCTGATATAGGAAGACACATCCTTTCCCTGTAAATATTCATAAGCTGTCTCTCCAGCGGTTCTCCCAAGCCTCTTAGGACTTTGGGAGGCTGTGCCGGTGACATATCCCAGCTTCAGCATTGCCTTAAAATCCGGGGAACCGTCTATACCATATACCAGAACGTTGTCTTCCTTTTTATATTGCTGTAAACTGGACAATCCTCCCAGTGCAGTATAATCATTACCGCACATCAAAACATCAAATTTTTCATCCCGCTGAAGGAATTCTGAAATGACTTCTGCTGCCACTTCCAGTTCTCCGTAAGCAGATTCTTCGTAAATCACCTGATAATTATCATTTCCTGCAATAGTATCCTTGAACCCACGCACTCTGTCAGAAACGGAGGTCTGTGCCGGATTATCTAAAATAACAATTTTAGCACTTTCCAGACGATCTATCATATCCAAAGCACAGACCTGTCCTGCCTGATAGTTATCTGTCTCAATACATGTCACGACTGCATCCTGATCTTTGACCCTTGTGTCAATGTTAACAACAGGAATACCTGCTTCCTCGCAGGCATCCAACGCGGGCTGTACCTGCTCCCAATCCACAGGGTTCAGAAACAGCAGCTCGATTCCTTCATCTATCATTTCGAGAATCTGCTCATTTTGTTTTTCCTGATCCTGCAAGGGATCTCTGGTAATCAAAATATCTCCGTTTTCTTCCACAACTTCCTCCAGGGATTCGTGAAGTACATCAAAAAACGGATTATTTCTTGTCATATAAGCAGCGCCAAACAGCCTGGGAAAATGCTCCTGCTGCTCTAAACCACTGCCGGACTCATATGCCATACGGCCTGCTGCTCCTGCTGCCAGCACTGCCACGCATATTCCAAAAGCAGCCACTTTCCTGTCCATAAGCCTCACCTTCTTTAAAGAATACAATGTCTATAGAAAAAACACAATGGGCTACCGAAAAATCCCAGAAATAATTCTGTTTTTCGGCAGCCCTAAACATATATTTTCAGTGAACCTTCCGGCTCCTCATATAAGGATTATTTATTTGAAATCGGCTACATTGGAAGCATCAACAGTGGAAACACCTGTATCAACAGCTTCGTTGCTAACCTCTTCGCCGCGTTCCATAGCTACGACAGCATCAATTGCCATCTCGCCCATCACGTTCGGGTTCTGAGCCATGAACGCAAGCAGCTCTCCACTCTCGACATGTGCGATATTGGAATCCGATTTGTCCCAACCTACACAGTAAACATCTGTTCCATTGGATTTTGCATCTGCTACTGCAGCCGCTGCACCATTCGTTGCGCCATCATTGGTGCCGTAGATAGCTACAACACCATTTGCAATCAAAGTGTTAGCCAGCTCCTGAGCCTTTGTATTATCACCATCAGAATACTGTCTCTCGCCCAGTTCGAAGTCTGTTCCCTCGAATACAGAAGCGAAGCCATCATAACGGGCCTGGCAGGAGTCTACGCCAGCCTGTGCATCTACAATACCAATGGTGCCCTCCTTCACACCAGCCTCATCCAGCACCTTTTTCATATATTCTCCAGCCTGAACACCACCTGCAAAGTTATCTGTTGCAAATGTTGCAGAAGCCTCAAGATCGGCTGTAGCATCAACGTAGATTACCTTAATTCCGGCATCCATAGCTTCCTGGAGCTGCATGTTAGCCGCTGTAGCATCGTTACAGGAGATTATAATGTAGTTTACATTATCTGCAATAGCTGCCTCGATTTTCTCAATCTGCTGCTGGTTATCTTTGGTTTCCGGGGCCATCCAGGTCATCTCAATTTTGTTTCCCTCTTCATTGTACTCATCCACCTTGGCCTGCGCAGCCTCCTGCAGACGAACCCAGTGTACGTCCATCTGATCCATGGTAATCAGTGCAATCTTTGTTTCTACCGGCTCCTCTGCGAAAGCTACAGTCCCCATACCAAGTGTCATTGTTGCAGCCAGAGCTGCTGCGATCATTTTTTTCTTCATTTCTTCGTCCTCCATATTATATTTTTTATTTGCATAAAGGCCGGAAGCCTCTCTACACAAGTTTAAGCTTTCTTTTTCCCGCCAAGCTTCACACCATTGCGGCGGGCAATATCCAGAAGTACACATACTACTACGATAATACCGATAATAATGTTACGCATAGCTACCGGTACATTTGCCAGAGTCAGACCATTCTGCAAAATTGCCCAGACAGAGGCGCCTGCGATCACGCCTACCAGAAGCCCGGAACCACCCAGAGTAGAAATACCGCCAATAACAGCTGCTGCTACACCATACATCTCATAGCTTAAGCCTGCCTGCATGGAACCCATACCTGCTGCCGCCATAGTAATCAAACCGGCTACAAACGAGCAGAATGCTGAAATCATATAAGCAGTTGTGGTTGTCTTAAATACGTTAACGCCGGAAAGACGGGCTGCATCTACGTTTGAACCAATTGCATAAATATGACGGCCTGTACGAGTGTAACTCAATATATAATTAAAAAGAAACCAGATGATCAGAGAAACAATTACAACATAATAGATGATCCCTGCCCTGCCATAATAAAATATCTGCCGGATAGCCATAGTCAGAGAACCGCTGCCAACATCACCGGTATTGTAGTTGTTGTTTACCATCTGTGCCACACCACGGCAAATGGTCATAGTTCCCAGCGTACCAATAAAAGGCGGAAGTTTAAATTTCCCTACCAGGACACCGTTAATGACTCCGACTGCCAGACATGCAACCAGGTCAACAATCAGAGCAACGATTGGATTAACGCCATTGCAGATAAGCGTTGCAGAAATCATTGCTGACATACCTAACACAGAACCAATGGAAAGATCAATGTTACCGGTGATACATACGATACCCTGTCCAATACCTACCATCAGGTACGGGCAAATAGAACGTGTCAGATTCATCAGGTTGTTTTTTGATATAAAATTCGTATTCATAACCGTAAATACGGCCATCAGGATAACTACACCCACAAATGCCGTAATTACCGCGCCCATACCGGGAGTGGACATGATGCTTTTTTTCTTATTCATAGAAGACTTTCTCCTTTATAAAATTTTATATTATTTCTAATATTTTAGAAATAATCAATTATTATCAGACTACTCAACGTCAGTATACTAACTTGCATTATCACCAAACTGAGTCGCGGCAGTCATAATTTTCTCCTCCGTCACAGTACGCGGATCCACCTCGCCGGTGATTCTTCCATTGCACATAACCAGAATACGATCGGATATTCCCATGACCTCCGGCATTTCGGAAGATACAATAATAACCCCAATGCCCCGCTTTTTCAGGTCATTGATGATCTCATAAATCTCGGCCTTTGCTGCTACGTCGATACCTCTGGTTGGCTCGTCAAAGATTACCACTCTGGAGTCCCTTGCCAGCCATTTTGCCACAACAATTTTCTGCTGGTTGCCTCCTGACAGGCTGCCTGCCTGAATAAACGGACCAGCCATTTTAATGGTCAGTGAATTTCGGCCCTTCTCAATCATATCATCTTCAATCTTTTTATTGATTTTTCCGCTTCTGCCGCAGATAATATCCAGATTCGGAAGCGCAATATTGTCACGAATGGAGAGTTTCGTGCAAAGCCCCTCTTTCTTACGATCCTCCGGTGCCAATACAATACCCTGGCGAATGGCATCCTCCGGATTGTTTATAGTCAGAGCTTTGCCATCCAAAATTATTTCTCCGCTTTCTTTGGGGTCTGCTCCAAAGATCGCACGCATAGTCTCTGTTCGGCCTGCGCCTACCAGACCGGAAAAGCCTAACACCTCTCCTTCATAGACCTCAAAGCTGATATCCCGTACCATACGCCCCGCTTTCAGATTCTTTACCTCAAGTATTTTTTTGCCTTTCGACACTCTGTCTCTTGGGAATTGATTCGTAATCTCACGTCCAACCATGTTCGCAATAATCTGATCCATGGTGAAATCTTCGAAGCTTCCTTCTGTTATGTACTGACCATCACGCATGATTGTTACCTTATCCACGATGTGGTGCAATTCCTGCAAACGATGACTGATGTAAACGATAGCAGTCCCCATAGCTTTCAGTTCATGAACAATACGGAACATTTCGACAATCTCTGCATTGGACAGAGATGAGGACGGCTCATCCATAACCAGTACTTTGGCATTAATCAGCAATGCTTTGGCAATTTCCACCATCTGTTGACGTCCTACCGGAAGATCTCCGATTACCGTATCCGGATCCAGGTCTGTAATACCCAGCTTTTTTAGCTGCTCTACTGCCTGGCGATTCATTTCCTTCGTATCAAGCTTTCCGTTCTTAATGATCTCGCGCCCCAGGAACATATTATTTGCTACAGTTAGATGCTGGCACATATTCAGCTCCTGATGGATAATAGCCACACCCAGCTCCTGTGCCTGCTTCGTATTCAAATCACCCTGTATCTTTTTTCCAAAGATTTCAATGTCTCCTGAATCCCTGGTGTATACGCCAGAAAGAATCTTCATCAGGGTAGATTTTCCGGCGCCGTTCTCACCCAGCAAAGCCATTACCTCTCCTGATTTCAGATGTAATTGTACATTGTCGAGTGCTTTTACTCCCGGGAAGCTCTTCGTGATGTGCTCCATAGAAACAGCATATTCACTCATTGATTTGCTCCTTTCTTTGTCCGCCTTTTGCTAACTTTCATATTCCGAATTTTACCAACATGCATATTTTTTTGCATCTGATATTTGTAAGGAATTTCATATGATATTTGTAAGAAATTCCATATGACATTTGTCATTTAGAACAAAACGAAGTACCTTCCTATGAAAAAATAAACAAGGACTGGCATATGGCAGTCCCTGTAAACCGTCTCAGTCTTTTGCAGGCGGATATTCCGTGCAAAGCAGACGATATGGGGGCTCATCCTCTTCAATTGTCGGAAAACGGCCCTGTGCTTCTAAGAAACGATTATCTGTGTTGTCATCGTTGCACATGGAAACTTCCCCAATCAGCGTCTTACCTGTCCCCGGCTGAATTGTAAATTCATGATAATAATAAGGATAAAGAGTAAGAGACTCACCCGGTGTCAGGATGATGTCTTCTCCCGGCTTCACCTTATAATTACGTCCATCACGGCTGATCAGGACATCTGTATCTGCCAGCTCCCCATTCTCAGTTGTATTCCAGAGGCGGAATACCAGATTTCCACCTCCCCGGTTAATAATGTCCTCCATTTTATTCCAGTGGAAATGGTTGGGAGAAATTTGTCCTTCCTTCAGCATCATAATCTTTTCCGCGTAAGTTTTTGTGTATTTATCATTATGTACATTACCGTTACGCAGGGTAATCAGATACAGCCCCTTCGTATTGAAATGGCCTTCACCGTAATCTGTAATATCCCAGCCTAGAGCATTGTCGCGAATTTCATCATATTCATGCCCTTTCTCTTCCCATTCCTCCGGTGTAAAGCTAAGAAATGGCGGAAGTGCAAACCGGTACTCCCTAAGCATCGCTTCAAATTCTTTGATACACGCATTAATTTCTGAACGCTTCATTATTTTTCTCCTTTTTATTATAAAATTTCATTTTAAACGCCGCTGCTGCAGCATTAAATTCCTCTTCCCCATCCAAAATCATAAACTCCAGAACATTGGTTTCTTTTTGAAATGGCTTAAGCTTGTGCAACGTGTTATTTTTTTCATGAAAAGTCCTTCCATATACACTGGAATTGGCCGGCTCTAATCCCATGGCATAATCCCCTGCCGCCGTAGATTTCCATTCCATAAAATAAGGCAGATTCTTCGTGTTATATGCGATGCGGAGTCCGAGAGAAAGCTCTGTATTCCAGACCAGTATCTCCGTATTTCCCTCCTCATCTGTCTCCAGGTCATGAATAAATACGTATTCCGGTTCGTTTTCTTTTGGAAAGTCCATCGAATTGTAGCTCTGTTCATGTCCTTGTCCGTCAGAATCTCTGGCAATTACCTTTTTGGCAGGGAGGAAAAGCGTCGTATGCTCATTCAGGAAAGGATATCCCATATTGATATGATATAAAAGCATCATGGGTTCATCACGATATGCCTCATTTTCAATTTCATCTGTTATCGTAATCGTTTTGCTGCCATAAACACTGCTGACCTCTCTGCGCAAAACGAGATTTTCCCCAAACAGTGCCGCCTCCCGCATTTCGCCTTTTACGCTCAGACAATATCCCTCCTCTTTCCAGACTGCGTCTGCACATAAATGTTCTGCCGGTGTGGTTCGCATTCGGCCATGCATTGGATAGTCCACTCCATCGATGGTACAGGGTACACAGATATTTTCCAGCCCGGAGGTAAACAGAAAGCCGCACATAATACTCCGAATGGCCTCTTCTCCATTGGTATCGTAATGATTTTGCCCCTGAAGCCCTGGTTTTGAAAGGAAATTCATATTGATTCCCTTATAGGAAACCGAACTAATATCAAGACATTTATCTGCCATCAATTCGTAAGTAAGACACCCGTTTTTAACTTCGTATGCCTTCAGCCCTTTGGCCCTGCCCTCCTGATAAGTAACCTTACGGACATATGCTACCTGCTGCATGCTGCCCACATATTTCATTAATTCCTGCTTCTTCAAGTTTTCCTCCTCTTTACTCCAGGTTTGCATGATATTGCCACAAAGACTTCATATCCGGATTTCTTTCTTCAATAATCATCATTGCCAGTATATCTCCCAGCAAAAGTACACTTTGCTCAAACAGGGAGGTCATCGGCTGACAAGAATCAATTTCATCATCCAAATAGAGCTTCGTGCGCACCGGAATCCGTACCATAAAATCACAAATATCTTTCATCTCGCTCCTGGGGTTGGAGCCGACATGCACTATTTTGCAGTCAACTGCCGCTCTTGCTTTTTTTGCAATTCCCAACGGAAACAGGGAGCCGCCGGAGCCGGAGCCTACAATCAGCAAATCATTTTTTGTAATGGCCGGTTCTGTGATTTCACCTACATAATGAGCCTTGATCCCCAAATGCGCCAGACGTTTGCACACGCACTGCAGTGCCAGCATCACACGTCCTACCCCTACGAAAAACACCTGATCTGCCGAAAGAATTTCCTGCACAAGCTTCTCAAGAGAGTCCGGAGCAATGCAGCCAAGTGTTTTCTTTAATTCACCTAATACATCCGCACAGCTCTTCTCATATTTTTCTTCAAATTCCATTTCAATTCTCCTTTACATGCTTTTTACAAGCTCCTGCAGCTTTTTAAAACTGCCGGCCAAATCGTTTTTGTCCAGGCAGGTACTTCCGGTAACAAAGATATTTACATCGTGTTTTCCATAATCCTGAATATTCTGAATGGAAATCCGGCCGTCTGCTTCGATCTTCGTATCCAGCCCTCTGGCATCTATCATTTTTCTGAGTTCTCTAATCTTTTGGTCTGCGTATGAAACCTGCTTTTCATCCTTTGCAAAAGCATAGCCGGGATTAATCAGCATCAGCAGAACCGTGTCACATTTTTCTATAACATATTCCAGTTCGGTAAGGGATGTTGCAGGCTTCAGCGCCACGCCGGCTTTTACCCCCTTAGCATGGATGCGGTTCAGCATTCCATCAATGTGAGGCTGTGTTTCTCCATGGAACACGATCTGCTCCACTCCGATATCCAGAAGCTCATCCACAAAGTAATCCTGCTCTGTGGCCATCACATGACAATCAAACTGCAACTCTGTTTTTGCTCTCAGCTGACGAACCGTATCAAGGCCAAGCGGCATACTCGGACTAAAATGTCCGTCAAGAATATCCACATGAAGCATCCGGATGCCTGACTGCTCCAAAATCCTGACCTGGCTTTCCAGATTACACATATCCAAACAAATTAAGGATGGTGAAATAATACAGGTTTCTTCCCAAATTGAATTCATATTTATATTCCCTCCTCGTTAGGCATTCTTCTCTCTATACGCTTCAATCTGCTCTCTGGTGGGGATTGATCCGATTGCACCTTTTCTCTGCACACAGATGCAGCCAGATATATTTCCATATTCCATTGCATCTTTCACGATATCCTCCGTCAAATCTTTTACTGCGGCAACTCCATGGAATCTTAAGCAGGATAAAAAGCCGCCCCAGAAGGCATCGCCAGCGCCTGTTGCATCTACTGCTTTTACCTTCTTTCCATGAACACGGATAATCTGATTCCCTAAAAATGCCTGTGCACCCTCACTTCCAAGTGTCTCTACCAACAAGGATATCTGATTCTTCTTCATAAGTTCAGGCAGGGCATCCTCTCCCCCCAGCATCTCCACTTCCTCTTCCGAAATTTTCAACATATCTACATAAGGCAGAATACCCATGACTGCCTTCGTACAAGCATCCAAATCATTATGCCACATCAGATTTCTGTAATTTACATCAAAGCTGATCAGTTTTCCTTTTTCATGGCCTACTCTCAACGCCTTTCTTGTAGCTCCAGCAACCATCGGGGCTGAAAGGGAACAGGAGCCTGCATGAATAATCACAGAATTCTCCAAATCCTCATCCCTTACCTCTTCCTCTGACAGGAACATATCCGCTCCCGGCTTTCTGGCAAAGGTAAACACGCGCTCACCATCTGCCGCCAGAGATACAAACGCCATTGTCGTAACAGCTTCCTTACATAGCTCCGGACTTGCCGGTGTCACATGGTATTTTGCAAGCGTATTTAATAAAAAATGACCAAAGTCATCATCTCCCACCTTACAGCACATACTGGCCTGCAGCCCATTCTTTGCAACAGCAATCGCAACATTTGCCGGCGCTCCGCCCGCCTTTCTAATATAGCTGGCAGGTTCACTTCCCGGAATAAAATCTATTACCATCTCTCCTAAGCTGTACACGTCTGTCATACCTTAACTCCTTACTCCTTTATTTCGTTAATTACACCCTTCCCTGACAAAATCGCTTCCTTTACTGGTCAATCTTAGCACCGTCAATTAGTAAAGTCAATATACTATTTGACATTTTGCACATATACATAAATTCTGCATTCTTTTTTTGTGCACATTCAACTAATCGTCCCTATTTACATATAAACCCAATAAAAAAAAGAAGCAAAAGAATAAAATAATTCCTACTCTTTCACTTCTCTTCTATCCAATTTTACTCATGCGTTTTATAATATCCCGGACTCACAAGCATATCCCGAACCGGCTGCTGTAGGCACTTTTACAGCAAATCTCCACTAAACACCCGGTTAACTGCATTAGCGGCCGCTCCGATTACATGCACCCTTTCCTCAAAAAAGGCTTTGCGAACCGGAATCACTGCACCGAATTTATTATTAAAATGTTTCTCATTAATCAGCTTTTCTATTCGTTTCATGTCTTTTTCCTGCCAGTCGATGCAGGCACCACATAACAATACTATCTGGGAATTCATAATATTCAGTGTACTGGCAATAGCTATTGCCAGCTTATCAGCCACGCCTTTCATAATCTCCTCCACCTTCGGATTATTCCTCATTGCGCAGAAATCCTTATACTCCAGCTTTAACCCGGTAGCTTCGCGAAACTCATTTGTGATTTCTTCCTTGTTGATGTATCGCTCCAGACACCCCCTATTGCCGCAAATGCATTTTTTTCCATCGTATGCAATCGATATGTGACCTATCTCCGGGGCATATCCCAAATAGCTGTGTACGCGTCTGCCTCCCACAAGAATGCCACAGCCCACACCAATACCTACGCTGACCAGCAGCACATCCTGATATCCGCTCCCATTTCCATACAACTGCTCTGCCAACACCGCGCTTTGATTGTCATGATCAAAATATACCGGCATCTTATAGCGCTCTTCCAGTAATTGTCTGACAGGAATATTGGATATGCCGTGGAAAAAATATGGACTGCAAATCTTTCCCTCTTTTATATTAACCGGCCCGATAGATGCTGCCCCAATAGCAATTACGTTTTCTTCACCCATAAGTACTTTATCCACTACCTGGAACATGGCCTCAATCAGGTCCTCTTTTTGTTCAAAACAGTGGTCTGCTTTCTCAAATTTCAGAATCTTTAGCTGCATATCACAAAGGACAGCCTGACAGTTGGTACGCGAAATAAGTACACCCACAAATCGCGGTCCTTTCGGAGAAATCCCCAGACCAATGGGATTTCTCCCCACCCCGGACTCCGTCTGCTTATGAGTTTCCACAAGATAGTCCTTTGTAATTAATTCACTGGTAATCTGGGAAATTGCTGTTTTAGTCAACCCCATCGAATTAGACAGATCTATTCTTGAAGAGCACTGCGAGGTAGCAATCAGCTTTAATACCAGCCCCCTGTTGATCCTCTTCTGATTGTCTCTGTTTACTCCGATCTGCCCCATAATGAAAAACTCCTTAACATCACATTATCCTGCTTTTCTTTTCAAATATAATAACATATCTTTCGGCCTCTGTCTAAGCAAACAAGTAAATATTTAAGACTAATCTGCAATCTTTATAACGGATTTTACAATATCGGCCTTATTCTTTACACTCTGATCCATTGCATTCTGAATATCATCCAACATAAATACATCTGTTACGATTCCCTTCAGATTTACACGGCCTGAAGCAACCGCCTCGATTGCCATTGGGTAAATATGGCGGTAACGGAAAACGGTTTTAAATGTAATTTCTTTGTCAAGAGCAAGGCTCATAGGCAATGACATTTCTCCGGACGGGGAATAGCCAACCAGAACAATCGTACCGCCTTTTTTTACAGCCTGAATTGCCTGACGGGTTGTAATCTCAGCTCCTGCGGTTTCGATGATCAGATCCGGACCCATACCGTTTGTAAGCTTCAGAAGTTCCGCTACCGTATTCTGCTCCTGTCCGTTAATCACATTCGTTGCCCCAAGCTCCAAAGCCTTTTCCAGCCGTTTCGGCATCACATCGACTGCAATAACCCGGGAAACGCCCATTGCCCTCAACGCCATCATAGTAACCAGTCCGATACAGCCGGCTCCTGTCACCGCTGCAGTCATACCGGCCTTTGCATTGCCCTGTCTTGCTGCATGGAAGCCCACTGCCAGCGGCTCGATTAATGCGGCCTCCATGGTATCCATGTTATCCGGAATCTTGAAGCAGAGTCCTGCCTCATGGGCCACATATTCCTGAAAAACTCCATCAACAGGAGGTGTGGCAAAGAAAATAACATCCGGGCAGAGATTGTATCTTCCGGTCCTGCAGAATTCACATTTGCCGCAGGTCTTGCCCGGCTCCAGGGCAACCTTGTCCCCGGCCTTCAGATGGGTCACGTTTTCTCCCACTTCTACAACGGTACCGCCTGCCTCATGTCCCAGCACAAACGGCGGCTTTACAACATTTACTCCAATCGCACCGGCTTCATAATAGTGCAGGTCAGAACCGCATACGCCTACATATTCCACTTTTACGAGAACCTCGTCAGCCTTTGGCGCAGGAATTTCTCTTTCTGTCAATTCAATCTTTGCCACATCTGTCATAATGGCAACCTTCATTTTCCCTTCCATATCTGCTTGCCTCTTTTCTCTCTGAATTCGCATTTACGCTGCACTCTTTACATTTAATAATTTCTGCTGCTGTATGCAGTCGGAACCAACTGCCAAAAGCAGGATAATGCCCTTAATTACCATCTGCATGTAGGAGCTTACGTTCAGAAGCACCATACCATTGCTCAATACGCCGATAATCAGCACACCGGCAATAACATTGGACATTTTCCCGGAACCGCCGTTTACACTGACACCGCCCAGGACAACACAGGTAATAACATCAAATTCATATCCAAGACCTGCATTCGGCTGACCGGTATTTGCCCTTGCAAGCATAACAAGGCCCGCAATTCCGGCAAACAGGCCGGACAGAGCATATACAAGATATTTAATCTTCTTTACCTGAATACCGGAAAGCTCTGCTGCCTCTTCGTTGCCGCCCAGTGCATAGAAGTAACGTCCAAAGTAGGTTTTTACCAAAATAAATGTGCCGGCTGCAAAACATAAAGCCATAATGATAACCGGAACCGGAATAAACCCTGCATATCCCTGTCCGATTGCCAAAAAAGAGTCCGGAAAACGTGAAATCGGAGTACCGTTACAAATGATATATGCAAGCCCCGCAAAAATTGTCTGGGATGCAAATGTTACAATCAGCGCAGGCATTTTTACCTCTGCAATAATGAAGCCGTTTAAAAAACCAATGGCTGTACTGATAATCAGGGATAAAACAATTGCAATAAATGGATTCCATCCCAAATTCACCATAAAATACGCTGCTACAATGTTGACAAAGGAAATGATGGAGCCTGTTGCCAGGTCAATCCCTCCAAGTAATATAACATAGGTCATTCCCACCGAAGCAATACCGAAAATAGATACCTGCTTTGCTACATTCAACAAATTCCGCATTGTCAGGAAGTTACTGCTCATCACAGAGAAGAAAACGAACATCAGGAACAGGAACACCCAAATCGCCCTGCTCTTTACAACATCCATTGTTTTTTTCATATTCTCAATCCTACCTTTCCCTGGAAGCGAATTTCATAATCGTTTCCTGATTAAATTCGTTCTTTTGAAGCTCACCGCCGGCACGTCCCTCCGCCAGAATGATAATGCGGTCTGACATACCCATTAGCTCTTCCATTTCCGAAGATATCATCAGAACTGCTTTCCCCTGTTCGACCAGCGTATTAATCAATGTGTAGATTTCCTGCTTTGCACCTACATCGATACCTCTTGTCGGTTCATCAAATATAAGAAGCTCGGAATCCGCTGCCAGCCATTTGGCCAGAATTACCTTCTGCTGGTTACCGCCGCTTAAGTTCTTTACCTTTTGAGCCAGATTCGGGGTTTTGATTGAAATTTCCTTCCGGAATCTCTTTGCCATCCCCTTCTCTTTCTTGTTATCAATGACACTGCACCTGGATATACGGGGGTATATGGGCATATTAATATTTTCCTGAATGCTGAGCTCCAAAAGAGCGCCCTTTGCTTTTCTGTCCTCCGGTACCAGGCCGATTCCTATGCCGATTGCTTCCCTGGGGGATTTCGGATTGATTTCCTTTCCCTTCCAAAAGAATTTTCCGGCTGTTTTTTGCTTCATACCGAACATCATCTCTGCAAACTCGGTACGTCCGGCTCCGACAAGGCCGCCCAGACCCAATACCTCTCCCTTATGAATTTTCAGAGAAATATTCTTATCTCCGTTTCCGCACACATCTACCGCTTCGAAAAGCACCTCATCCTTAATGGAATCCGGTTTTCGCGCAGGGTAAATTTCGGTAAGCTTACGTCCCACCATGTATTTCACCAGCTCATCCTCATTCGTTTCATGAGTGTTCAGCGTTGTAACATATTCGCCGTCACGAAGCACGGTTACCCTGTCGGACAGGCGGAAGATTTCCTCCAGACGATGAGAAATATAAATAATAGATACACCTTTTTTCTTCAGCAAATCTACCACTGCAAACATGTTCTCCACCTCTGCATTGGTCAGCGGAGCCGAAGGTTCATCCATAATCAGAACCTGGGCATCCTGGGACATTGCCTTGGAGATTTCTACCATCTGCTGATAGCCAACACTCAGATTCTTAACCATTGTTTTGGGACTAATATGAATATGGAGAGAATCCAGAATCTTTTTGGCCTCTGCCTCCATTGCTTTCTGATCTACAACAATTCCTTTTCGAATTGCCCTTCCAAGGAAAATATTTTCTGCGACCGACAGGCCGCCCACTAAGTTGAACTCCTGATAAATAACACCAATTCCGTTTTGTTCCGACAGCTTAGGTGTCATAGCCCTGAAGGTTTTTCCGTTTACCGTAATTGTACCCTCTGTGGGCTCAATAGCTCCGCTGCATGTTTTAATAAGGGTGGATTTTCCGGCTCCGTTTTCGCCTACAAGTGCATGTATCTCGCCTTTTCGAATAGTTAAGGATACATTCTTTAATGCCCTGACACCGGGGTAATATTTAGAAATATTTTTTAATTCCAAAATATTCTCATCTGATTTCATTTTTTTCCCCCTTTCAACCTTTTTCCATATGTTTGTAAAAAGGTGCGCACCAGGCGCTTATCGCCTGATGCGCACCTCTCCGATACTTTTATTTTTCAGGAAGCATTTCCTCAAGATTATCAATAGTTACCGGAACAAGATCTCTGTATACGTTCTGCTCCATCTCTTTGCCTTCCGCACATTCAACAGCCAGGTCGTAAACAGTGTCGCCGCATACGTATGCGTTGCCGGTGATAGCAACAACCATACGGTTAAATTCGCCGTTCTGCATGGAAGCCACCGCTTCGTCCGTAAGGTCTGTGGAGAAAATACCGGCCTCATCCGGTACCTCGCTGCCGTAGAAGCCCTTGAATGCTTCGTTTGCACCGGCAGCTCCTCCGCCGCCGATGCAGCATACTACTTTTACATCCGGGTTTGCCTGAAGAATGGTTTCCATAGCATTTAAGCCCTCTGTTGTATCAATAGCCGGCTGGTTTGCTACAACCTTTGCGTTTGGCGCAAGCTCTTTCAGAGAGTCCAGGATACCGTTTTCTCTCTCTAACAAAATCGGAGTCTGAGGATATCCCAAAACTGCCACTTCACAGGCACCGTCATCAAATTTCTCATTAATCCAGTTTGCTGCCTGTGTACCAATTTCAACACCCAGATCATAGTTCTTAATAATCCAGTTAATGTCGGAATTTTCCATTTCATCGTCCCAGCACACAACCTTAATGCCTGCATCACGTGCTTCTTTGCAGATTTCTTCGATTGCATCCGCATCCTGAGGCTGTACGATGATTAAATCGGTACCCGCAGTAATGAAATTCTCAAGCTGGTCAATCTGGGTATTTGCATTTTCCTTACATTCTACCACTGTAACCTCGTTGCCGTCTTCCTTTGCACGTTTCTGGATTTCCTCTGCCTGCTGTGCCCATACCTGATTGCTTAAGGTCTGAACTGCAAAGCCGATCTTCAAATCCTTTGCCTGTACGGATACTGTTCCGATTCCCATTGCGGTTGTTGCTGCCAATAGCCCTACAAATGCCTTTGTTCCTGTTTTCATGTTTCATTCTCCTTTTTTCTTTTATATTTACAGCTTCGCTGCATGGTTCCTTACCAAATCTGAATCCGTCTCTCCGTTTGGGAGAATCACATATTTCCCTTTTGCTCTCATTTCCGGACTGCTCAGGATGTCTGCCAGTCTTTCAAGAGGCTCCTTTCCTCCCAGCATACTTGTTACATCAATGCGGTGTGCGTTAATCAGATCTACTGCTCTTCCCATATCATAAGGGCTGCAGTAAGACCCCTTCACGGTAAGCTCCTTCCGGAATAACTCATAGGTTTTTAACTGAATAACAGATTCTACTGCCGTAACCGCAAACAACAGAACCGTTCCCCTTCTGTCTGCGATTTCGATTGCCTCCTCGGAAGTGCTCTTCAATCCGCAGGTTTCAATCACTACCTGAACATGCCTGATTCCATTGGCAAGCAGCGTTTCCTTCACATTCTGTTCCACAGGGTTAATAGTCAGGCTGGCTCCAAGCTTTTTTGCAGCCTGTCGCTTCTCTTCTACCGGCTCCACCAGAACCACCTTGCCGGCTCCCTTTAATTTTGCAAGCTGGAGTAGAAGAAGTCCTATCATTCCTCCGCCGTATACCACTACATTGTCACTTACCTTGATATCGCTGCGGTCTGCGCCGTTAATACAGCAGGCCAGCGGCTCTGCCATCGCTCCCTGAACGAAGGTTACGTCATCCGCCAGATGATGGACAAGCTTCGCCTTTACCCTGCAATACTGGGAAAAACCGCCGTTTTGGTTTGTTCCGATTGCACCCATGTGCTCACAATGCCCCATCATTCCGGATGCACAGTAATAGCATTCATTGCAGTTGTCAGCAGGGTCTACACAAACTCGGTCACCAGCCTTACAGTTACGGACTTCGCTTCCCGTCTCCACGATAATGCCCGAAAACTCATGGCCCTGGATAAGCGGCGGAACCGTAGCGGTTGATCCCTGATCTCCTTCGTAAATATGTACATCTGAGCCACACACGCCGCAGGCCATTACTTTAATCAGAACCTCCTGCGGACCGATCCTTGGGATTTCCAGTTCCTCTACCCGAATGTCACGCTTTCCGTAAAAGACAGCGCTTTTCATTGTTTCCATGTCCCTTCATCTCCCCTTTTACTGTTTTATAGCATGTCTTTTAAATACTTTTTAAATATCTTTTAAAATACAGTTTATTTTATACCATACATTAACAAGGTTGTAAATAGGAAAAATAAAAAAACCATCATTTCGTATAATTTCTACAAAAATGATGGTCTTTCATTATCTACAATTCCCAATCTCAATTTTTTCAGATACGTTCCAGATACCTTTCTACAAATACCCCGGCTGCGCCTATGGCAGAGGCTTCGTATTTCAGGACTGCAGGCTGGATGAACCGGATATCCGGCAGATAGGAGTCCATTTTCCGGATTCTGCTTTCCAACTGCCCCATATAGGGACCGATATACTGTCCAAGATAGCCTCCGATAATGACTTCCATATCAAAGGCTGCAATCAGGTTATGCAAAGCCAGCGCCAGCGAATCCATATATTTCTCCCAGACTTCCACGCATTCCTTATTCCCCTCCTCAACACAGCGGAAAAATTCCGAAAGATTTCCTCCCGTAAGCTCAGATAAAAGATTGGTAGAGCAATAGGTATTTACACAGCCGCTGCGTCCGCAGTAGCATTTTTCTCCGCCGGGAACCAGTGTCATGTGACCGAATTCCCCTGCACGCCAGACTCTTCCGTATATCGGCTTCCCGTTAATCATCACTGCGCCGCCCACGGACATACTGACAAAAAAATAGACCGTATTTTTTAAGGAATTCCGCACCTTAATTTCCGCACACCCGGCGCTGTCCGCATCATTTTGCATAAAGACAGGAAAAGGAAACCATTTTTCTACAATTTCATACAGATCATAGCTGATTTCCATCTCCTCATGCATTCCGAAAATCTTCTTCCCCGTACCGTCAATAATGGCAGGCAGGGAAATTCCAAGTCCTAATATGGAAGAGACGTCAATTCCGCTTTCACGGACAGAGCGGTCAATGATGGCTTTCAGTTCCCCGTAGGACGCAGGCTCATCATACAGCCGCATATTGACTCTCTTGGAGTACAGCAGATCAAGGGCAAGATTAATTACCACAATATTCACATGACTTCTGGTAATATCTACTCCAATGGCGCACTTCGCATCCTTCACGCACCGGTATGCCGCAGACTTCCTTCCCCCAATGGATTCCATAGAGCCTACTTCCTGTGCAAGCCCCACTGCCAGAAGATCATTCAGGCACTGGGTCACCGTAGGAATGCTTAAATGCAGTTCCCGGGCAGCATTGCTCTTTGATATCTGATCTGCCTTCAGCATATATCGCAGAAGATTATTTCTGTTTACTCTTTTTACTTCAATATTGTTTAAACCCATATTCTACTCCATACCCAATATCTTATTTCATATCTCTTAAGCCCTGAAGCAAATCCCGGCTTTCTTCCCCCATTATACCGCTAAACGCACAGTATGTACCATATAATTTTTCATATTTTTTCAGATTTTCTTCCCTGGGAAGAAAGGTCCTGTCTTTTACACTGCTCATATTTTCCACTGCCATCCAGTAGGAAGCATAGCCGCCCCTTTCCTCCCCTGCCGCCAGAGCCGCATAGATGGCAGAGCCCAGAGCCGCCGCCTGATCACTGGCTGCTATTTTAATCTTTTTGCCGAGAACATCGGCATAAATCTGCATCAGCATTTCATTTTTCATGGCAATACCTCCGCTGGCAATGACTTCTTCAATCTGAACCCCGCCTTTTTCATACAGCTCCACAATCCGTCTCGTTCCGAAGGCGGTCGCTTCAATCAGGGCACGGTAGATTTCCTCCGGCTTTGTATTCAGGGTCATACCGATTAATGCGCCTGTAAGCCCTCCATCCACAAAGGGAGTCTTATTTCCATTCCACCAGTCCAGGGCAAGAAGGCCGCTCTGTCCGGGCTTCAGCCTTTCTGCCTTATTGCTTAAAAGAGCATGTACGCTGATTCCTTCCTTTTTTGCCTCTTTTTCATAAGCCCCGCAGGTAAAACCATTGGCAAACCACCCAAAAAGATCTCCTACCGAAGCAAGACCGGATTCCAGGGCATAGTAACCGGGAACAATGGCATCCTTCACACCTCCGCAGATTCCTTTTTCCGAAAAGGGACTGCTGCTTAGCCCTACCATGACACTGGAGGTCCCCAATACCAGCATAAGCTGCTTCTCATTTCCAAGACAGCCTCCCGGTACGCCTGCGTGAGAGTCAATAATTGCAGGGGCGACCGCGATTCCCTCAGACAGTCCAAGACGCTTTGCCCATTCCTGTGACAAATATCCTACAGGTTCTCCTATGCCGCATATTTCTCCCGGTGCCTTTTCCTCCGTAAAACTCTCCAGCTCCGGGTCTAATTTTTTCAGAAATGCTTTATCCATGTAACCATCCCGGCAGTTCCACCATGCTTTATAGCCAGCCATGGAGCAGCTTCTTTTATGGGAACCGGTCAGTACTCTTGTAAGCCAGTCGCCGGCCTCCAGAATCTCATCCGCACAGCGGTAGATTTCCGGATCCTCCTCCAGAATTTCCATCACCTTGGGAATCAGCAGCTCCGGAGATATTTTCCCCCCAAACCTGGGGCTGTCCTCCAGTCCGGATTCCTCAAGCAGCCGATTAACCCTATCAGCCTGTTTCTGTGCGCCATGATGCTTCCACAATTTTGCATATGCGTTTCTTCTGTGGACAAACTCTTCCTTTTCGCATAAAGGGGCTGCATTTTCATCTACAGATAACATGGTACAGGCTGTAAAATCGATTCCGATTCCGATAATGTCCTCCTTCTCAATCCCGCTCTCCCGAAGAAGCCTGGGCACAACCTCATCCAGCACCTCCAGATAGTCGCCCGGATATTCCAGACACCACGCATCCGGCAGCACAGTTGTGCCATCCGGCAGAAACTCAGTCATAACACCATGCGCATATTCCTTTGCTGCATCGGCTGCAACATATCCGTCCCTGCAGCGCACCAACACGCCGCGCCCGGACAAAGTTCCGTAATCCAATCCGATCGTATACTTGTCTTTCATTTTCTATCTCCATTTTAAAAGTATTTTAATAAGTGCTTTTATTATATAGAACATATCCAGGCAAGTCAAGTGCAAAAAGTGACCGAAAGCATAAACAGCTTTCGGTCACTTGAAAATTCAGAACCATGCAGGGGATTAACCCGGCAGCTGCGATCGCAGCCTGTCAAATTCCGGCCTGCTCAAGAAGAGCCGGTACTTTTGACTCCCAGCCCATCGCCATAATATGTACGCCCTGGCAATACGGCTTACATTCTCTGATAATACGTGCGGCAATTTCCACACCGGTGATACCGGCTTTGGTTTTTTCCTTATCCGCTTTCAGCTCATTGATCATTTCCTCCGGAATATGGATACCTGCAACATTTGCATTCATGTATCTGCACATTCCAACGGATTTCGGAATGACGATTCCCAACTGAACCGGCTTGCCGAACTGTTTTGCCTTCTCCATAAACTGAATAAATTTCTCCGGCTCGTAAACAGCCTGTGTCTGGAAATACTCTGCACCTGCGGCAACCTTTCTTTCCATCTTTGCAAGCTGAACGTCAACAGAATCACTGCATGGGGATACAACTGCTCCCTTAGCAAACTTAGGCGGCTCGCCAACCAGCTCATTCCCGCCAAGGTCTACGCCTGACTCCAACTGCTTTACCGCATGAATCAGAGAGACGGAATCCAGATCAAAGACAGGCTTTGCCTGCGGATGATCGCCAAGCCTGGTATGGTCTCCTGTTAAAAGCAGCAGGTTCTCGATTCCGAACAGCGCCGCACTCAAAAGATCTGACTCCAGTGCGATACGGTTTCTGTCACGACAGGTCATCTGGAAAATAGGTGTCAGCCCTTCGTCCTTCAGAGCCTTACAGGTTGCCAGAGAACCAAGACGCATAACAGAGGACTGATTATCCGTCACGTTAACCGCCGTAATGCCGCTCAGATAAGTCTTCGCTTCCTCCAGCATATGTTCAATATGAAATCCTTTTGGCGGACCTACTTCCGCAGTAACTACAAATTCACCACGTTCAAATGCTTCCGTAATTTTCATTATACTTTACTCCTACTCCTTATAGACTTATAAATTTTTACAGTTTTCTTATTTGGACACTTCTTCATCTGTTGCGTAATTACGCACCTGTGTCGGGCATTTTAATACATCCAGACGTCCTAACTTTTCAAGCCGTCTATAGATACGTTCCCAGCCGCATTCCATTTCACTGTCCACTTCGCATTTGCCGTTTTTAGAGCCGCCGCACTGTCCGTTGACCAGGCTCTTGGAACAAGCAGTAATCGGGCAAATCCCCCCGGTTAAATTCAGGTAACATTCACCGCATTGACCGCAATCGTATTCTAACGGTGTCACTCCCTGGAATCCCGGCAACGGGTAGGTGTCACATGCTGCACACACCCTTTTATCCTCCAGATACCCGGCAACTGTCTGCACTCCGACGCCACATGAAAATACCAGTACCACGTCGGCATCTTCAATCTCGCTCATATGCTTTTGGAGGCGCAGCTTCATATTTTCGGGATTACAGATATAATCAGTTGTAATAATTCCAGTCACATTCCCGGAAGCTCCCAGCTCCTTCTGAAGCTCTGCGGCTTCCTTTTCCGGAAAATGGACTTCCTTGCATCCCTGGCAGTTAATAATAAAAACCTTTTTTCCATCTGCCAGCGATACGATCGTTTCCTTTGCTTTTAATTGGGTAATTAACATATCACTTCATCCCCCTTATTGCATTTTTTCCGGCTTTAATCCTGCTGACTAACGGAATCTTGGAGGAACAGATGTACTCACAGCACCTGCACTCAACGCAATCCATGACATTTTTATCCTTCATGCCCTGCCAGTTCTGCTCATCCGCATATTTTGCGAAATACAACGGAGAAAGCTCCATAGGACACACATCTACGCAGCGTCCGCATTTGATGCACGGCTGTTCTTCCGTATGGTCGGTGTCAATGGCAATGATTCCATTGGACCCCTTCATGATAGGCACATTTACATCAGGAAGGTCAAATCCCATCATTGGTCCGCCTGCCTTAACGGTAACATCATCACCTGTTATGCCGCCGCAGTAGTCGATCAGCTCTTTTGTATTGGTGCCGATCTTCACAATATAATTGCCCGGCTTCTTAATCCTTTCGCCAGTCACGGTCACAACACGTTCAATTAAAGGCATACCTGTCTGAATTGCATCGGAAATAGCCTTTACGGTGCTGATATTGCTCACAACGCAGCCTACATCTGCCGGAAGACCGCCTGACGGCACCTGTTTTCCGGTCACACGCCTGATCAGCATCTTCTCAGCTCCCTGCGGATATTTTGTCTTGGCCACAACAACGTCTATATCACTGATATCCGCAGTCTTGGCCTGCAGCAATTCAATGGCATCCTGTTTATTATCCTCAATTACAATGAGACCCTTTTGGGCACCTACTGTTTTGATCACGGCCCTGAGCCCGAAGATCACATCATCGGCAAATTCTAAGAGCACCCTGTGGTCTGCGGTCAAAAGCGGCTCACACTCACAGCCATTCAACAAAATAGTATCCACCGGCTTAGCAGGCTTTAATTTTACGGATGTGGGGAAACCGGCGCCGCCCATACCAACAATTCCGGCCTGGCGGACAATGTCGACAATTTCGTCTGGTGTCAGACTATCAAGGTCCTTGTTGGGCTTTACGGATTCGTGCAGAGTATTTTTTCCATCCGACTGAATGACTACGGCCATACATTCGCCTCTCGTCGCATGAAGACGCGGCTCAATCGCGATTACGGTTCCACTGACGCTGGAATGAACCGGACTGCTGATAAAGGCTGCCGCTTCGCCGATCTTCTGGCCCACTTTTACGGTGTCTCCCACCTGCACAACAGGGTTTGCCGGAGCGCCTGCGTGCATCGACAACGGAATCACCACAACTTCCGGGTCCGGAAATCTCTCCAGCGCAAGATGTTCGGTAAATTCTTTACGCTCTGACGGATGAACACCGCCGTAATAACCCTCAAGTCTGTTTTCCCGAATTGATTTCACATAATCATTAATAAACCTGACATTAACCTTTGAGTAATCCCGCACCTGAATAGGCTGATCCAAAAACTCAGAAATACGGCCCTGTTTTTCCAGCCTTTTATGTATTTTTTCCCAGGCACAGTCTTTATTACTGTCCACTTCACATTTTCCGTTCTTCGCGCCTCCGCATTGTCCGTTGACCAGACTCTTTGAGCAATCAACGATAGGACAGACTCCACCTGTTATATTCAGATAGCATTGTGCACACGCGTCACAGCTTCGCTTCGTCAGCGCCATGCCGTGATGTCCCGTATAATTAAGCGAATTGCTGGCCGCATATACGGGCTTTTCCGCGAAATCCGCAACTGTTTGAATTCCCAGTCCGCAGGAAATTACAAATACATTTTCCGTACCTTCCGGAATCATATCCTGTAATTTTTTTTCAGTTTGAGTTTTGTTGCACAAAAAATCAACCCTTGCACTGCCTGTAACCGTTTTTCCGTGTTCGGCAGCGATTTCCTCAAACTCGCCGCAATCTGGTTCGTCAACGGTTTCAAATTCCTTGAAGCACTTGTTACAAGCAACAATGAACAGGTTATCTTTACCGGCTAATAATGACACCAGTTCATCGTTACTTTTCAACTTATACTTGGTATAGTTTTCCAATTGCTCACCTTCCTTATAAAATTGATTCATAAACCTTGTGCTTATCTGTTTTTGCTGTTTTTCCCACCTCCGCACTTTGAAGAAAAAACAACAGTAAACAAATAACTTAGTTCTGCAATTAATACGTGTTTAATATAACACAAATTAGCCATATTATCTAGCCCAAACCAACATTTTTACACAAAAATATACATTATGCTCAAATGCCGCACTCATTCTGCCGCGATTCTGCGGCAACGTACCGTGACCTTCGGGCTGGCATCCACACTGTAGCAATAGCTTCCAGCCTCCATATATGGAAGACTCACCAAAAACGGGGCAGTCCTGTTGTATCCCTGTGCCGCCGTGTCCTGCACCAACAGATACACGCCCGGAAGAATATTTTTGAAGCGTACTTTGCCATCGTCTCCAATGGGCTGCGTTATTCCCGACGGAAAAAAATACGCCGGCTGCCTGTCAAAAGGCGCTGGCGTATTTTGGTAAATATTTAGTTTTTCTGCCTGTTTAACATGGCTAAATCGTATCAATCAAATCTGACCCACTAACTATCCGGCTCCAACGGTTTTCCCTTTTGTCCATATCCCCGCCAAAGTATGGAAGTCTTTCTGCTTCCAGTTCTTCCAAACGGCTGACTTCTCCATCCAGGAAAGAACGAAGCCTTCTGCGTGTACTCTCCAGCCGGATAATCCTGGCTGTAGCGTCCCCGGTAAGCACCAAAATAGGGATCACCCGGCACTTCATAGGTATCCTCCGTGTAAAGCATAAGCACATTCATGCCCAGCTTTGCCAGAAGGCGGATAATGGATTTTACCTTTTCCACCGTAAATACGGCATTTCTGGAACAGTCCAGCATATAGCCGCTTCTTTCAAAAGAAACGTTTTCTTTATTTTCATAGGTGCTCTCTTTCAGATGATGCAATGCCCGGTTCAGTCCCCTGTAATAATGTGCCGGTTCCCTGCAGACAATACGCAGTTGATTTCCGCTGCGGTTTACTACAAGCTCTGACCTGTCATGGAACTCCACCTGGATTTGAAGCTGTTCACCTGTATGCGGATTTTCATGGCCTCCTCCTCTTTTGTTTCAAATACTTTATGGTTAATACCGATAATTTCTTAATATACACCAATGATTATTTCATAGTCTATGCACAGAATTATATTAAATATAGACAAAATGTAACACAGACATGATTTACAAAAGCGATTTTCCGTCATCAAAAATCAGCATCCCGTTACAGGTTTCCAACACCCTATCCCGATCATGAATTTTAAACATTTACGGACTGGCTGTATCGGCAGAGTAATATGATTGTGGAACTGACGGGTTATCCTTTGACAGCTCCTGATGTCATACCCTCTACCAGATACCGGTTAAAAAACAGGTAGATGATGAGGATCGGCACAATTCCGAACATAGAACCTGCAATCAACAGGTCATAGTTATTTCCATAAGGTGTCAGAAGGGTATTTAAACCAATCTGCAAGGTAAATTTATCAGTGTCGCGGAAAACCATCATCGGCCACAGCATATTGTTCCAGGAGCCCATTGCACACAGGATCGCCTGGGAAGCAAAGGCCGGCTTGGTAATAGGCATCATAATCTTCAGGCTGATACCGTATTCCGTACATCCGTCCACACGTGCTGCATCCAGCAATTCCCTGGGCAGGCTTGTCATATACTGCCGGAAGAAGAATATGGTACCGGCGGCACACAGCCCCGGAAGGAAAACACCGGGATTTGTGTTAATCAGGCCAAGAGTTGTAACTTCCTTATAAAGAGGAAGCATCAGAATCTCAAAGGGCACGGACATGGTTGCAATAACCATGAAAAACAAAAATTCCCGGAGCCTGAACTTGTACATAGTCAGACCATATGCAATAAAGTAACAAACCAGCAATGTCAGCACAACTGTTGTCAGTGTCAGTATAAGGCTGTTCTTGTACCACATAAAGTATTTCCTTGAATCTACCACTGCGGTAGAATTCGAGCCCGGAATAAACATTGCGAACAGATACTTATAATTAGCCAGAGACAGAGGAGATTTTAAATCCAGGGACATACCCTCTGATACCAGCCTGGAGCCCGGCCGGAAAGAGCCAAGCAGTCCGGCAATCAGCGGAAATGCAATTAATCCGCACAGAAGAACAAACAACCCTGTTGACAGACAACTTGCTATTTTATGGTTAGATTCCATGGTTTTGGTAGTATTTGCAGGTTTTGCCATTTCACTAATCCTCCTTCTTTTTGAAACTGAAGGTTCCAGTAGCCAACAACTGTATAAAATTAATTACCAGAGCAATTACCATAAGAACCACGCCCACTGCACATGCATAACCCATATCGTTCTTTTCAATGCCCCTCTTATACAGGTATCCTACAATCGTAAGACCGATATTCTTCGGTGAAGAATTCCCGTTCCACAGCATGAAGCTCTCAAGGAACATGGACAGACCTGCAAATACGGAAATTGTCACAACATAAATCGTGGTTGGTTTCAGAAGAGGCAGGGTCAGATGCCAGAACTTCTGCCAGCCGTTTGCACCGTCAATCTCACCGGATTCATAAATTGCAGTGTCAATGGATTTCAAACCGGACACATAATACAGCATATTTACACCGGTCCATCTCCACACGCATAGCAGCAGAAGGGCAATCCACCCTGTGGTTTTCGTTTTCAGCCATGCGAAGCTTGACTGGCCGAACATATGTAACAGCACATTCATCTGGCCATTATCCCCCTCTGAAAACATCAGGCGGAATAACAAACCCGAAATAACTACAGATGTCAGTGCCGGAATATACATGATAACCTTCCATACGCCTTTCGCCTTAGTCAGACGACTCTCCATGAGAACCGCAAGAAGCATCGGGAAGGGCACCATGAGAAGCAGTGTAAGCACCATATATTCTACACTGTTGAATACTGCAATCCTGAAGAACTTGTCACCTGCAAGCTTTGTATAATTATCCAATCCGATCCAGGTTTCTGATCCGAAAGAAACCTTCTGAAAACTCATTGTAATACCGCTTATCAGCGGATATAACCAGAAAATAAGCAGGCTTAATATAAACGGAAGTACGAATACATAAGGCGCAATTTTCTGGGAATACAGCATTTTTTTAGCTTTGTTCACAACAAACTCCTTCCTAATTCATTACAGAATTTCCATGTAAAACTGAGAACGGGGCTGCCACACATGCGATTTTCCGATCTCTGTGCGACATCCCCTTCTCCTGTTTCATCCTGCGTCGGCCAGCGTGTCACCCACACTGTTTATTTCCGGTTGTAATTAGTCTATATCCATCTCAATGGCATCCTGTGCTTCCAAAAGAGCTTCTTCTACATCCATGCCCTCCTCAAAAACTTCATTCAGAGTTGTTGTACACATATAGTCATTGATTGTCGGGGATGCACTTGTTGTATAAACGGTTCCGATTGCATCTGCTTCTGCAAGCTCGTTCAGAACTTCATACGGTTTACAACGGAAGAATGTGTTGTAAATGTTATCTTCGTTATAAGCAAATTCTTCATCTGACCACAAAGCTGTGTTACATACATCAAATCCGAGATCGTTCCAGATGTGTTTTTCACCTTCTTTGGAACATTTCGCCCATGCAAGCCATTCAGCAGCGAGTTCCGGATTCTCACACTCGTTTGTTACAACTGTAACTGTTCCGCCGATACCAACTGAGCACTTCTGGCCTTCCTCAAATACAGGGCAGGTAGTAATGTCGTATTTGCCTTCCAGGGTTTTCATATTTTCATATCCTGTAAAACGGCTCATATACCACATAGCCTTCGGGAAGGATGCAATCTTGCCTTCTGCTATCGGAACGCGGCATCCATCCGTATCGGTATGTCCATCTGTAGAAATCATTGCAATACCATCGTCCAGCCACTGCTGCTGCATGGTCATCATCTGTTTAACAGAATCAAGCTGTACGTTTACTTCCCCTTCCGGACCACCTGTCCAGTCTTCCCCGTACTCAGCCATTGCAATCCACATCCAGTCAACACCTGCCGTATCTACGGAAGTAAGGTAAACCTCTCCGTTAGAAGCTTCTTTGAGCTCCTCGCCAAGCCTGGTGTAATCATCCCACGTCTTAACGGATTTGTAATCAAGTCCGTATTCATCCATGATTTCCGCATTCCAGTACATAACAGTTGCACCTACATGGGTAGGAATTCCTACACGGGTACCGTCTGCTCTGGAGTAAACTTCAAGTCTGGACTGTACCAGATCATCCGCGTATGGCGCAAGGGCATCATTCAAAGAATACAGCGGGCAGTCTTCGCCCGTATAGTTCGGGAACTGACCAATTTCAATATCACACATATCAGGGGCGCCTTCCCCTGCCTGAAGGGACATCATAAGTTTGTTGTGCATATCTCCATATGGATAGGTACTGAAAGTAACCTGAATCTGTTTGTCCGGATTTTCCTCGTTCCACTGGTCAACCATTTTTGCATAGAAATCGTTATGTAAATCTACAAATGACCACAGCTCGAATTTCGTTCCGTCTTCCGGTCCTACTGTAGTAACCGCAGTAGCCTCACCCTCTGTTTCTTCTTCGGCATGCACGTTCACTGCCATTCCCATGGCAGACACGGCCATAGTACCAGCCATCAATAACGCAAACATTTTTTTGTTTTCATAACTTTTACCTCCTTGGTTTTGTTTGTTTGCTTCTCCGGTTAAATCTGTACAAGCTTCCGCATAATTAATTCGAGTTTTCATAAACAAATGCTGCCGTCACAAAATTATGGTGATTTTGCACATTTTTTTTACCGATTTATGTTCATATTATATGATTTTCTTTAATTTTTGTCAATATATTTTTGATTTATTTTTATTATTTTAGTAATTACTAAAATAAATATCTTTTTGCAGCACCGTCATTTTGCTTATAAAACATGTATTTTTCTTGATTTTTTTTATGAAATTTATTATAATATTTTTATTAATACGTGTTTTTCTAAACATTCATCTTTAGTTTTTATTTTCATAAAAGGAGTTTTTTTATGCCTGTTTACGATTTAAAAAATGGCCTGCCTCTGTTTAAGGCTCTCGGCTCCGAGATACGGATTAAAATTTTCCGTCTTATCCAGAGCCAGGAAGGACTGAACCTTAAGCAAATTGCACAAGCACTTGGTATGCCTGTCACCACCCTTTCTCCTCATATTACTCTTTTGAAGGAGTGCGGCCTTATCTGCATTTTGGACAAGCCCATGGCTCATGGCGTCCAGAAGTGCTGCTTCGCAGACACAGACGCAAAGCAGCTTATCATCGATATCCCCGGAGACGAGTACGGCTCCCACGTTTACAGCGCTGAAATCCCTGTTGGTAATTTTACGGATTTTTCTGTAGCGCCTACCTGTGGTCTGGCCACTTCCTTCAGTTTTATCGGACAGCCTGACGAACCCCGGTATTTCGGACACCCCAGCCGCTATCACGCAAAAATCATCTGGTTCACCACCGGATATCTGGAATATGTCCTGCCAAACTTTATTCCCGGCCGCAGCAAAATTGAAAGCCTGTCTCTTTCCTTCGAGATAAGCTCCGAATGCCCCAACTATAATGACGACTGGCCTTCCGATATCACATTTTCCATTAACGGCACTACTCTGGGCACCTGGATAAGCCCCGGCGATTACGGCAGCCGCAGGGGACGGTTAAATCCCGACTGGTGGTTTTCCTTCATGAATCAGTACGGCCTTCTGAAAAAGCTTACCATCAATCATCAGGGAACCTTTATAGACAAAGACAAGCTGTCCGATGTCACCATCGACCAGCTTGCCTTTACGGACCAGTCCGTCCTTAAATTCCGTTTTTCTGTTCTTCCGGACGCAGCTAATCCTAATGGCTGCACCCTCTTCGGAAGCGGCTTCGGAGATTGCAATCAGGGTATACAGGTTACCTTCAGCTACAGCCCTCTCGTTTAACGTTTCTTACTCTTCATAAGAAAAAACCGGCTTTCCTGTTTCCGCATCCCAGCGGATTTTCATCAGCATGGCATGACGATTCGGGTTATAGAGGGGATTACCCTCTATTTTTTCTTCTGTTCTTGCGTGGTAAACCATCACCGGATTCCCCTCTTCATCCGTAGTAAAGGAGTTGTGTCCCGGTCCATAAATTTTGCTCTCAGCATCTGTACAAAGCACAGGATAGCGCTCCTTGGTCCAGGAACGCGGGTCAAGCAGATCCGCGTCTTCAGATGCCGTAAGCATACCCATGCAGTAGGCTGCGCCTGTCTCGGATGCGGAATAGGTGAGATAAATTTTTCCGTCATGGTGAATCACAGCAGGCCCTTCGTTCACCCAGAAGCCTACACGTTCCCAATCATAATCCGGTGTTGTCAGAAGCATCTGGATTGTCTTAAGCTTACAGGGTGTTTCCATTTCCGCAATATACAGGTTGGCAATCTGGGGACCGACGCTGACCTTCTCCGACCATACATAATATCTCCTGCCCCGGCACTCAAAAACAGTAGCATCCAGAGAGAACGCCTCAAAGGAAAATACATCTCCTTCTGCTCTCTGCATTTTTCCTTTTTCCACCCAGTTTCCCGTCAACGGATCTCCATCTGCACATTCCAGCACGTACGGACGAATCTCCCATACATCATCCTTATCGCCGCCGGCATAATAGATATACCATTTGCCGTCCAGATAATGAAGCTCCGGGGCCCAGATGTGCTCACTCATAATTCCCTCCGGATGCTTTGTCCAGACGGTTACCTCCTCTGCCTTACGGAGCCCTGCCAGCGTCTCACTTCTCCTGAGCACGATTCTGTCATAAGCAGGTACAGATGCCGTGAAATAGTAATTTCCGTCCGTATGGCGGTATATATAAGGATCTGCCCTCTGCAGAATCCATGGTTTGTTGTAATTCAATTCCTTTTCCATTTTTATTTCCTCCAAATATAATTTAGATATCTATAAATTACTTTTTATTCCGATAAATAATATCGCACTTTGAGAAAAATATCAACATATCATTGCACTTTTTTTTAAGATTAGTTATAATAATTTTCAGTTCAACTCATACGAAAGGAGAGTTTCCATGCTCTATATCAAAAGTCTGGAACAGGCAGTTCCTGTTTTTAAGGCACTTGGTTCCGAGCTGCGCATCCGCCTTATCAGAATTTTACTGGAACATAACGAAATGAACATGAACGAACTGGCATCCAGCCTGGGCATCACCAACGGTGCTCTTACCAGCCACGTAAAGAAGCTGGAGGAGACAGGCATTTTAGCCATTCTTCCCGAGCATTCCGGCCACGGCAACCAGAAGGTATGCCGCATTAATGTAGATAAGATTCTGGTGGATATCGCAGCCAACAGTGAGAGCCAGTCAGAAAACAGCTATTCCATAGATATTCCCATTGGCGATTACTTTAATTATTCTATTTATCCTACCTGCGGACTTTCTACTACAAAACAGCTTATCGGTGAAGTTGATGACCCCCGTTATTTTGCCCACCCAAGCCATATGGACGCACAGATACTCTGGTTCGGCAAGGGCTTTATTGACTACCGCATTCCCAATATGCTCCCATCCAACAGCAGGATTGACCGCCTGACAATTTCCTTTGAAATCAGCAGTGAAGCGCCGGGTGTCAACAGCGACTGGCCGTCAGATATCACATTTCTGCTTAACGGTACGAAGATCGGCACCTGGACAAGCCCGGGAGATTTCGGTGACGTTCACGGTATGTTCACACCTGACTGGTGGTTTCCCAACTGGAACCAGTATGGCCTGCTGAAAATGCTCGTCATTGACAAGCACGGTACCTTCATTGACGGGCTGAAAATTTCCGAGGTAAATACGCAGCAGCTTGCATTTACGGCCCAGAATGACATTGTCCTTCGTTTCCAGGTTCTCGAGCCCGCACAGAATGTAGGCGGCCTCACTCTTTTTGGAAAAAACTTCGGTAACTACAACCAGGATATCAAGGTAAAAGTCCACTACTCTTCCAACACGTGATATACAGAAAACGCCGCAGTCACAGCCTCTGTTCGACTGCACTGCGGCACTTTTTGCACTTTTTTATTCTCCGTACATCCCGGCTCTCAGCCGGTTTTTTCTTTTCTGCCCGGACACGGTTCTGAATGCCCGTTTTCATTCTCTGTTCCCTTCCACCTTGCCGGAATATCCGGACATTTGCGTGCCCTCTGTGCCGCACGCAGCTCTACAAAGCATCCGCACAGCCGGCACATGCCATTTAACTGTTTCTCACATTCTGCACAAACGGCAAGTCTGCTCTCATAGGTCCTCTGATCCACCTTCACCGACTCATCCATCCGTTGGATATACCGGGTAAGCTTTTCAAAATAAGCTGCCTCCTTTTCCTGCCCGGGCAGACATTTTCTGCATACACGAAGTTCCCTGCCCATTGAGTCCTCCCCATATATCCTATTTTACGGTCAGATGCAGCACACTGCAGCGCGGAATTGTAAAAGATATTCCCCGGTCAGTAATCTCCACATCTTTAAAGGCTTCCACACGCACACTGTCAGGCCTCTCAAATGTATTCATGTCTGTCATCGCTCCATGTACGATTTCTCCAAAAACCTCTTTTACCTGATAATCCGTCAGAATTGTATCAACCAAATAATCCTCATCAAGCGACAGATTTGTCAACGTAATATGAATGGCTCCGTCCTCCCCTGCCGATACGGATTCTGTGAGGTTTACAACCTTCCATTCCTCTTCCGCACCAATGGTTTTTGTTTCAATATAGCTGTCAAGAAGCTGTGCATCCTGATGATACTTGTACATGTCAAATACATGATAGGTAGGTGTAAGAACCATATCTGCGCCCTCTGTGAGAATTACGGACTGCAGTACATTGACAATCTGGGCAAGGTTTGCCATCTTCACTCTGTCGCTGTGCTTGTTAAAAATATTCAGGGTTATGCCTGCTATCAGCGCATCCCTCATGGTATTCTGCTGGTAAAGGAATCCCGGGTTCGTTCCGGGCTCTACGTTGTACCATGCGCCCCACTCATCCACAATCATGCCGATTTTTTTCTCAGGATCGTATTCGTCCATAATATGTCCGTGACGTTCAATTAATTCTTCCATAAACAGTGCTTTATGCAGACTCTTATACCATACCCTGTCATCAAAGTCCGTAGCGCTTCCCTTGATTTCCCATCCCTCCGGATGTACATAATAATGCAGAGAAAGGCCATCCATATTTCCATGTGGATTTTCCTTGCAATGATGGAAACAGGTTTTCAGAACATCCGAGGTCCATTCGTAATCATCTACATTTGCCCCGCAGCAGATTTTCTTCACAGGGTGTTCCGGGTTATAGTTACGCACGTAGGTCTGGTAACGGCGGTATTCGTTCGCATAATAATCAGGGTTCATATTTCCGCCGCAGCCCCAGTTCTCATTACCAATGCCAAAAAAATCCAGCTTCCATGGCTTTTCATGGCCGTTCTTTGCACGAAGGTCAGCCATAGGAGAAACACCGTCAAACGTAATATACTCTACCCATTCGGACATTTCCTGCACGGTTCCGCTTCCCAGATTGCCGTTTACATAGGCTTCACATCCAAGCTGTTCGCAAAGCTCAAAAAACTCATGGGTGCCAAAGCTGTTATCCTCTATCACACCGCCCCAATGTGTGTTAATCATTTTTTTACGGTTCTCTCGGGGACCGATGCCATCCTTCCAGTGATATTCATCTGCAAAGCACCCTCCCGGCCAGCGGAGAACCGGAACCCTGATATGCTTCAGCGCTTCTACTACATCTGTACGCATTCCGTTTTTGTTGGGAATGGGTGAATTTTCTCCCACGTAGATACCCTCATAAATGCATCTCCCCAGATGCTCGGAAAAATGTCCGTAAATTTCTTTGTTAATTTTGCTCTGTTTTCTCAATGGATTAATAAAAAGTTTTGTCATATTTGTCCTTCCTGTTCCCTTTGTCATTGTATTTATTTTATATTTTACTAAATTATTATAGTTATTATATGAACCATATTATACATAAAAGCCAACCATTATTCAACCTGTTTTTTCATTTTTTCTCTGCGGATGCAAAACAGACAGCTCATACAGAGCTGCCTGCCTCAGAAAGTGCCACCAGACACATGGTGATGCTATGCATCAGCATACTACCGTTTCTCAATCGCTGTACCCGAAGTTAAAAAAATACTCGCGGGCCACCAGAGTCGCTGCACCGATATATGTTATTTGCTTACTCAAAACAGATTTCGCCATATAATTTTCATCATATCTTTTATCATAAAAACGGCAGATTTCCAAAAACCGTTTTCTTATTTTGTCATTTTCCAGCATGCAGCCAAAGAGAATTGCACGGTCCGGTGCCATAACGGTAAGAACGTTTACAAAGACCCTGGCCATGGCAGCTATACACTCATCAAATACCCGGGCCGCCGCATCCGTGTTCCTAATGCTATATTCCTTCGATGTATTTTCTACCATTTCATAAACAAATTCTCCGGTCAGCGCCTGAATATCTCCATGCGTTGCCCGGTAAAGCTCCGGTGTACTCTCTTTGGAATACACTGCCTTTAATTTTTCCGTAACGGCAGTGATGGAAACCTCCGTTTCCAGACATCCCGTTCTTCCGCACAGGCATTTTTTCTGTCCGGATTCCAAAATATAATGTCCGATTTCTGCTGCTTTACGGCCGGCGCCTTCATATACCTGATTGCCGATAACCATAGCCGAGCCGACACCAGGTCCCCATTTTAAAAACAAAAGATTTTCTTCTGTTTTTCCCATTCCATAAAGCAGCTCCCCTTCCGCAAAGGCTTTGATATTATTTTCTACGATAACCGGGCAGTTCATATATGTTTCCATGATTTTTTTAACCGGAACAGCTCTGCGCCAAATGCTGTAAGTATCTTCGCTGATTCCCTCCTTACGGTTCACAATCCCCGGAAGGCAGATTCCCATTCCCAGTACCTGAGAAGAGTTTTTCTCACACTCCCACAAAAGAGCCTTGCATTCACTGGCAATCCGCCTGAGGAATTCCTCCGGTTCCATGGCGGAATCTGTATTCAGGCTTCTCTGACTGATCCTGTGCCCCTTGAGATTGGTGATTGTCACATAGGTATTCATGGTTTCAATGTTTACCGCTACAATGTATTTATAATCATAATTAATATCAATTAAGACTTTTCTTCGCCCTGCCCGCTTCTCTTCCTGCATTTCTCCTTTTTCCAGGAGTATTCCATCCTCCAGAAGCTCTGTACACAGCAGGGTAACTGCTGCCGGCGTCAGCTTCAGTTCTGCTGCAATATCCTTACGGGGCATTTCCCCTTTTTTATTTAAAATTTCCAGAATTGCCGCTTTATTATTAATCTTGACATTTTCCAGACTGATTCCCGATTTTGTCATATCCAGCCTCCGTTCGCTCCCTCCAATTTCAAGCTTCTTATAGTATATCATAATTATTTAATTTCTTATACTAAAATTCCTGCAAAATTTAAAAAGAAAGGCAGAAATCCTATTATATTCAGGTTTTTTCTGCCTTCCATTTTAATTAAATTAATAAATCATTCTATCCCAATTAATATTCAACGGTCTCAATTCCAAGCATATTTCCAAGAACCTTCAGCTCTTCCATTACATCACCGTAAATCACCACAAAATGCGGTTCCCAGCCATCCCGCACACTTTGGTTTACGATTTCCTTCGCCGGATTTTGAGTTTCCACGACCACAGAGGTTCCACAAAACTGTTTCGGCTTGTCCAGGGCCTTTCCGGGCAGGAGGAAGAAACGGAAAGAACCGTCCGCTTTTTTTCCGACACGGAATACCGTTACTCTTTCCGCCGGTTTACATCCGAATTCCATGGTGGGACCAATTTTCCGGTTTGGGTGAACGCCAATCTGAGCTCCGGTCTTTTCTGATGCAAGAGAGCATGCCGCTGTACCACAGTGCCAGAAGGTAATGGTGTTTTCCGCCTCATCCAGAGAAACCGGATCTCCGAAGAACACCGGTTTCTGTGTAAGCTGCATTCCCATAAACATGGACAGGGCACCATTTGTATCAGCCTCACAGCCTGCTGCAACTCCCATATCATTCAGCATTGCCAGAACTGCACAAACCGGTGTTCCATACTCAACAAAGAAATCCGGCCAGCATCTGGAGGATAAGGCTCCTACATGGTTTTCTGTTACATAATCCTTATACGCCTTATAGATACCGGCAAATGCTTTCAGATTATTTTCAGGTATATTCTCATATCCTTTTGTTTTGCTTTTAAACTCCTCCAGATAAGGAGCACATTCCTCCTCTGTGCAGGCTTTTGCTTTCTCAATAAGCTGACGTGCCTCTATCGATTCCAGTGTCACGCCAAACACGCCGAGCATATCCAGGTCCATGGAACGGCCAAAGCCGAAGCCTTCCGGAGTATGTCCAACGGAAACCAGCTTCATTCTGCGCAGAGTTTTTTTCAATTTGGCAGCTTTTATAACAGCCTCTGTTTTTCTCCTGACCGTTTCCTCTGTGGGAGAGCCGAAAATATATTCAAAATTTCCATCCTTAAAGAACATCATTGCGTTTCCCGCAGAATAAGCTCCCGTCAGAGAATTCAGACGAAGGCGGCCTCCATCAATTACCGGTTCCCGTAAGGTCCATAAAAGTACCGGGCAATCAAAACGCTTCCTTGCAGCGCTGATATAAGCTGAGTTTGCAAATGTAATGTTCTGTACAATCATAAGGTCCGGTGTAATTGTGTCCAAAAAAGCCTCCATATCCGGAATGGAAAGAAGCATTTTTTCCGGTACTGCAACATTTTTATCCAGTCCCTTTAATAAATCAACGGACTTTTCAAATTCCTTCTGAGCGCTTTCCAGGTGGAAGGTAGGTACTCCTATAGGAATATAAGCTGCTTGAAATTCTGTCATATGTAGTTCCTCCTGCTATTCATTATATGGAGATGATGGGCATTTCACTGTCCGACATCATCCAGTCCTTTTATTTTTATGCTTCATACAATGCCCGGGCAATTTCCGTAAAAATAACACCCAGTGCATAAGCTCCCGCATCGGGATAACCAATGCTTCTCTCCCCTGCTGTTCCGGCTCTTCCCATTCTGGCAACGATAGTCTCTGTCGCTTTTGCTCCTTCTGCTGCCGCTTTTGCCGCCTCTTTAAAAATATTCAGAATTTCCGTATCCTCACCGGCACATTTTGTCCATGTGTCTGCACAGGGAACCAGAGCATCGATCAGGGTTTTATCTCCCACAACGGCTCCTCTTCCAAAGGAACGTTCCCCCGTTGCCTGAATTCCTTTTACCGCTGCCTGCATCATTTCTGCAAATTCTATTGCAGTAAGTACTGTTTTATCACCGGCATATTTTCCGGCCGCACGGAAGGCAGAGCCCCAGACAGGTCCGGATGCACCGCCACAGTATTCCATAATGACCATAGAGCAGGCACCCAAAAACTCACCGATGGTATTTTTGCTGTCACGAATCATCTCATTCCACTGGCGTTTCAGTTGCTTAAAGCCTTTTGCAACGCTCATTCCAAAATCTCCGTCTCCTGCATGGGAGTCAAGCTCGCAGAAAGGAACCTCATTTTTAATTATGCACTCGCTCATTTTTTCCACGATATAGACAATGTTCTCCAGAGTCACCTGATTCTCCGCCACTGCCGCTGCTGCCCGGTCAGTGACAACATTATAATCCGCTTCTTTATTTTCCTCACTGGATGCCCGCATGTTCACATAAGGAATGCTGTCTACATGACCCTGAACCCTGAAGGCCGGTGCCTGGCTCTCCAAATCCATGAGCAGTTTCAACTGATCGTTCATTTTCATCAAAGTGACAGATGCTCCGAGCATATCAATGCTGGTCATATAGTTGCCAACAAAAGTTCTGTAAACCTTAATCTGTTTTTCTGCCAGAACACGTGTTACAGCATTATTTAAAAGGTACAGTTCCATAAGCGGGGTGCTGCCAAAGCCATTTACCAGAAGTGTCACTTCCTCCTCCGGCTGTACTTTCAGCTCTTCCGTCAGGGAATCCACCATTCTCTGAGCCAGTGCATCTGCGGAAATGATTTTTTCCCTCCGGATTCCCGGCTCTCCGTGAATCCCCACGCCATACTCCATTTCATCCCCGCCGATTGCAAAGGTAGGAGTTCCTTTGGCCGGAACAGTACAGGAGCTAAATGCAAAACCAATGCTCCGCACATTTGCGATGGCATTTTCTGCCGCTTCTTTTACCTGAGCAAGGCCATATCCCAGCTCAGAAGCAGCACCTGCCACCTTATGTACCAGAACGGTTCCCGCAACACCTCTTCGTCCTACTGTATAAAGACTGTCCCGGACCGCAATGTCATCGTCCACCTTTACATAATCCACCTGGATTCCGTCTTCACCCGCCAGATATGCGGCGTTTTTAAAGTTCATCATATCGCCGCTGTAGTTTTTGATAATCAGGAGAACGCCTTTCTCACCGGCGGTTTCTCTGATAGCCTGGTACACCTGGACCTGGGAAGGAGATGCAAACACATCCCCGCACACTGCTGCATCCAGCATTCCCGCTCCCACAAATCCTGCATGGGCAGGCTCATGGCCACTTCCGCCTCCTCCGATCAGGCTTACCTTACTTTTGTTGATTTCTTTCTTTTTGATCACCTTGTATTTCTGAACAAATTCAAGCTCCGGATGGGCCATGGCAATTCCGTTGCACATTTCAATGACCACCGTTTCCGGCTGATTCATAATTTTTTTCATATCCAGCTTACCTTTCCTGTTACGACAGTGCTTTACAGAAGTCCCTGCTTAAAGCTTTTACCAATAGTATCTGCTGTTTTAATAGCTGCTGCAACGCTTTCTGCAGTAACCGGGAAAGGCATTGCATGGATGGATTCCTCCAAAATGCAGGCTTTCACCGCCACCTCATGCAGCTCCTCATCCGCGATTGTATCTACCCCAATATCCTCGAGGCATACCGGCAGTCCCACTGCTTTGCAGAACTCCAGAACCTGGAGGATTTCTTCCATCGGAGCATTTTCAAGAGCAAGCTGTGCCAGGGTACCAAAAGCCACCTTTTCTCCATGGAAATATTTGTGAGTTCCTTCCAGAATTGTCAGTCCGTCATGGATGGCATGCGCGGCTGCAAGTCCGCCGCTTTCAAAGCCAAGACCGGAAAGAAGGATATTCGTCTCCACAATGTTTTCCAGAGCAGGGGTAACTGTATTGTTTTCACAGGCCATTTTAGCCTTTACACCATCCTCCAGCAGTGACTCATAGCACAGTGTGGCAAGAGCAAAGGCCGCTTTTGTTCCCTTGGCCTCCCCGCATAATCCTTCTCTGCAGCCGCAGGGAAGTCCCGCATTCACCTTTGTAAAGGATTTTACATTTGCACGTGCCTCAAAATAAGTGGACAGGGCATCGCCCATACCGGATACCAGAAAGCGGACCGGTGCGTTTGCGATTACTGTGGTGTCAATCAGAATGACACTGGGACTCTGTTTAAAATACGCATAGTCGTCAAACGCTCCTTCCTGTGTATATAAAACAGCGGAGTGGCTGGTCGGCGCGTCCGTGGCAGCAATGGTAGGAACAATAATCAGAGCATCGCCCTCTGCCACACATTTTGCAGTATCGATTGCTTTTCCGCCTCCAAGGCCTATTGTACAGCAGCAGTTTGTTTTCATTGCAAGCTGCTGAAGTCTTGCCACCTCAGGTCTGGAGCACTCTCCATGAAAACCGCTTTCTACAAAACGGATGCCAAATTTTTCTGCGGTTGCATCCAGTTTTGCCTTTACACGGTTCACATCATCCGGATGTGCAATGAGCAGTGCGGAATCGCCGAAGGTTTTTACAAAATATCCAAGATTTAAAATTTCGTCCTCGCCCTGAACATATTTAGTCGGGCAGATAAATGCTTTTCTCATAATATCCACAATTCCTTTCATTTTTGATTTACCCTTTTTTGTCCGGCTGTTACTTCATCAATAAACTGATTCCTGCAATGAACAGAAGAACATAGGTCAGTTTCATAAACAACAGTTGGCTCATTCGTTTATAAAGCCAGGTTCCAATCGCCATACCGGCAATCAAAAAGGGAATGGAAATCATCTGTGTCCTTACAAGGCCTGCCGTCCACAGACCGCTTTGTATATCATCAATTAAAATGATGCCGTTAAGTATAATCCAGACAGTGGAGATGGTTGCCCGAAAGCTCACCTTATCTTTGATGGTTTTAGACAAATATCCAATCAGCAAGGGACCTCCTGACACAAACATTCCATGAGCAACCCCTGAACCAAGCAAAAGTCCACAGGATTTAACCGGTGACATCGCAGTTTCTTCCTTCCGGGGCCTGAAGAGCTTATAAAATCCGTTTACCGCCAGCAGGATTACAAAAAGCCCCAGAAGCTTATACAGGACGCTTTCATTTCCGGCAAAAAAGCTTTTGACTGCCATTCCCGCTGCCATACCAACTGCCATGACAATTACAATTTTTTTTAATTCTTTCCAGACAACATTTTTGCGGAAAGACACAAATACATAAATTCCCGCCAGAAGCCCCAGGGTATTCAGAACAGGCTTTGCCACATCAAACCCAACCAGCATAATTCCGGGAGGCATTGCGAGGATTGTCCCCGCAAAGCCTGTAATTCCCTGAATAATGTTTGTGAGCAATATCACAATGTAAAACAAAATTTCTCTCATCTGTTATTCCCCATATTTCTTGCGGATTTCTTCAAAGATGTCTGCAAAGCTGCTGTCCTTCCGATAAAAAGCGGGAGTATATCCCATTTCAGCGGACACTGTAACATTTCCGCCTTTATATTCTTTTCCGGTCCATAAATGTACCCAGTTATCCGAGGGAAGATAAACCTCCCATTCATGGACATCTTCCCGGTATACCGGCGCCACCAGCATATCCCGTCCTAAAAGGTACTGATACTGGATATCATAGGCTTTTTCATCCTCCTCATAGTGGACAAAAAGAGGGCGCTGCACAGGAAGACCGGTGAGAGAATTCTCTTTTACAAGAGCTTTTGTATATGGGGCAAGCATGGTGTAAATATCTACCAGGCGTGCAAGCTGTTCCATGGCATCTTCATCATCATAGTATTGGAAATTGGTTTCCGGTCTGTTTCCCTCATGGGTACGCATAACCGGAGTAAACATTGCCATTTCCGCCCATCTTAAAAACAGTTCCTTTGTCCTTGTATTATCAAACAAGGAGGTATATCCTCCAATGTCGCTGTGTGTTAATCCGCAGCCTGTCATACCGGAGCTCAAAGCCGCACAAATTACCGTTGCCAGTCCATCGTGGATGGTAAAATCCACCGACTGGTCTCCTGCCCACAGCAGAGTGCAGTATTTCTGGGTTCCCGCACCGCCGGCGCGCATAAAGTAAACAATCTCGCCCAGCTTTCCGGCTTCCTTCACAGCTTCATAATTACATTTCGCCCACAGAACCGGCCAGTGGTTATGCTCGATCATGGGAGAAAGTCCACTGTGCAGTTTGATGTCACCGGTTGGAAGATACTCTCCGAAGTCAGCCATCCATCCGTCTATTCCAATATCTATGGTATATTTACGGATGACATCATCCTTAAACCAACGGTAGGCATCCGGATTTGTAAGGTCTACAACGCCGCAGTAAAATTCTCCGAAATCCACCAGATACTCACTGCCGTCGGATTTTGTGGCAAAATATCCTTTTTCCCTGCCTTCCTGGTAGAGGGCACCGTCATTGACAAGATAAGGGTTCACGTATCCAAGGAAACGGATATTCTTTTTCTTGATTTCCCTGATTTTTTCAGGCAGGCCGGGGTACATTTCCTGATGAAACTTCCAGTCCCACTGGAGCCTTTTTCCAAAGGAAGTTACCCGTTTTCCGCACCAGTCCTGACACCAGATTCCGGAAACCTTAATTCCCTTTTCCAGTGTTTTGTCAAGAAGTCCGAAGGAACGCTCATTTCCTCCCTGTACGCCGATGATCAGACCATTGTAGACCCAGTCCGGCAGCTCCGGCTGTCTTCCGAAATAAGCGGTAATTTTCTCCAGCAGTTCGGTATAGCTGTCTGCTGCCTCAATACGAATCTGTGCCGGCACCTCCCATATCTGAAGTTCGTGGAAATCCACATTACGGAAATCAAAATCCGCATAAGCGGTAGAATCCACATGAAGATAATATTTCTTTGTGGAAACAAAGGTGGGCTGAGGATAATTCGTATTATAATAATCACCGCCTGCTTTGTTTTCCACGTCGGAGCGCCATGTTACATAAGTTGTTTTATCACGGCCAACACCAGGCTCGGAGGTCCAGATGGGGAAATTGCGTCCCCGCAGATTAAAATAGGACATCTGCTCACCGCAGCCGTAACATTTCTCGTCTTTATCTGCCGCTGTCCGGAACCAGAAGCGGTTGATCCGGGGATCCTTCCGGGCAAAAGCAATAACTGCCAGAGTCCCCTCCGTCTTTACTGCGGCTTCCAGCTTATCCCCGAAAACAAGGCAAAGACTGTTTTCTGTCTCTTTTATTTCTGTAATCCTGAGAGGATACCGTTCCGTAACATAATCTGTAATTTTAAAGTTTCCTCTGTACATATCCACCTCTTCTCTGCCCAGCCCTACGTAAATCATAGGACTGGCGGAAGAATGCTCCAGGATTGTTTTTCCGTTATGTGTTAATAAAAAATGGTTTTCACCTGTGGTCACCTGCATGTCGGCATCCTCCTCATTGTCTGTAATTATTATTTTTCTTACTGTTTCGCTTTTTTGCTCATCTCTTTGGTAAAAATCACAACGGACACTACAATCAATGCAGCAGTCACCCCAAGAATCAGGGCAATGTTTCTGTTTTCAGCGGCAAGCCCTGCCGGAGAGAACATGAAATACTCATAAACCAGAACAGATACAAGCCATACCGCAAAGCCCTTTCCGTGATTCCAGGGAGTCATATCATAGCCATCTCCTCTGGCCGCACCCTTATCAAATACTTTTGTATTCGGAGCAATTTTGCTGCATACAAGAATAATGATCAGCATGATAATAAAGGAAATCGCATAAATATGCATGTAGTTGATGCTTTCAACGGCATTTGTAAAAGGGCTGTCAATTTTAGCGAAAATAAATTTATAGCAGGCATAGAATACAACATGGAAAGCAGTTGCACAGTATGCACCAAGCCTGGAACCTTTCCTGGAGAACATTCCGACCAGAACCATGGTGATAATGGGAATGTTATAAAATCCGGTAAAGCTTCGTCCAAAATCATAAAGTCCTGTGCTTAATACATCTAAAAACGGAGTAAAAATAATCGCGAAAGCTGCAAATCCCCATCCGATTTTCTTTGCAAATTTAACGGTCTCTTCTTCACCAAGGTCCGGTCTGAAAACCGGTTTGTAAATGTCAACCATAAATACAGTGCTGGCCGCATTCAGGAAAGAGTTATATGTGGAAATAATGGAGCCGAATAATGCCGCACAGAAAAGTCCGACCACCGGCCAGGGCAGAGACCTTGCAACCAGAGTCGGATATGCATAGTCTTTGCTTTCCAGACCCGGAACCAGTCTTGCTGCAATTACACCGGGAAAAACCAAAAGCAGCGGAACCATCATTTTCAGGAAACCGGAAATCAGCACACCTTTCTGTCCTTCTTTTAAGCTTGCAGCGCCTAATGCTCTCTGAATCAGAACCTGGTTTGTTCCCCAGTAAAACAGGTTTGCAAGAAGCATGCCAGTGAAAATGCAGGCAAACGGTACGGGATCTGTTTTTCCCCCGATGGCGTTCAGTTTCTCCGGATTAAAATTTACGACATCCTGAATACCGGCAAGGAAGCCGCCTCCGTTTAATTTTCCAACTGCAATGAAGCCAAATACCACTACCATTAAAGAACCAATTACCAGGAGAATACCGTTGATGGTATCAGAAACTGCAACCGCGCGCATACCGCCAAGGACTGCATATAATGCGCCGATGATACCTACCAGTACGATGAGAATGGTCAGTGCCATACCATCGCTGATTCCAAATACAGCGCCAAGATCAAAAATCTGATTAAAAGCAATAGCGCCGGCATAAAGACAAACCGGAATACCAACTACAAGATAGCCTAACAGGAACAGGATAGATACCAGCCTTCTGACGCCTACACCGTATCTTTCTTCCATGAATTCCGGAAGGGTGGTATAACCTTTTTTCAGGTACAGGGGCAGGAATACGAATGCCATTACGATGGTTGCAATTACTGCAGTTGCTTCCCATGCCATACCGGACATGTTTGCTGCATAAGACTGTCCCGAAAGACCTACCAGGTTTTCTGCGGAAAGGTTTGTCAGAAGCATGGAACCGGCAATAAACGTTCCGCTCAGTCCGCTTCCTGCAAGGAAATACCCCTTTGCAGTTTTCTGGTCATCAGAGTCTTTTACGATTTTTCCTGAAATTACAGCTACAAACACTGTAAAAAGGATAAAAGTTATTAAAGTAAAACCTAAATGTGCCATTTTGCCCTCCTGATTTTGTGTATTTTTACGATTTTTTCTTTCTCTCAATTGTGCTAAAATAAGTACGAAAATAATATTTTCACCGGCATCTCCATCGGAATATGGGTATTGGCGTATTTGTATTTCCGATGGGATGTCAGTAAGAGAAAAGTTTTGACTTTTTTAATAAAAAAGCTCTTTATTTTCTCCGGTGACCCCCGGATGAGCGCCCTGTCTGATAAGCGGTTCTCTCTGGGGATGCGCAATCACCCATTTATTTTTCTGAAGCAAAAGCACATCTTCGTTTTCAAATTTCCCTTTTTGATTTTCCAGTGGTGTATTGGTTCCTTTGGGGAGTATAACGATATCCTTAAATCCTACATCTGTAACTCTGCACGGAGAAAGATGTAAGGTTGTCTGGTACATTTCGATTGCTGTACCTTTTTCAACAAAGAATACTCTGGCATTCCAAGGGTGATAAGTATTGCCGCTGATTTCCCAGGTATGTCCGAGAACCAGCATAAAATCTGTAACTGCAATATTTATTTCGCTTCCCTTATGGTACTCAAAACCGTTGCAGGTGGTGTTTCTCCCATTACAATACCCGATCTGAATTGGCATTCCACCATACAGTGTATTTTGCACCTGCGCTGCTGCCTCCGTCTGTTCCAGCTCCGGAACAGACGGGAAATAGCAGTTTCCGGCTTGGGGAATATCGGTATTTTCTTCCATGTAGCGGATCATGTCTGTGAAATCATAGCCCTTGACGATACGTCCGTAGCTTTGGAAAATCTCATCCTTGACGCTGTAAATTTCCACATCATTTTTCTCTCTTAAAATATCAATGTTCATGTTCTGTCATTCCCTTCCGGTGCAATTATCTGTCGCGTACTATCTTTACAGTCGCACAAAAATCCTCTTTTCCATAGCCACGCTCCATTGCCAGGTCATATACAGATTTTGCAGCTGCTTCACCAGGCATCTCAAGTCCGCTTTCCTTTGCAAGACTCATGCAAATGTTTACGTCCTTATACATGTTTTCAATGGAAAATGCCGTGGTATAATCTTCATTTTTAATAGGCTCCGACTTGGAATCCAGATAGAAATTCTGACCGCCGCCATAAGAAATTGCAGTAGCATAGCTGTCCATATCAATGCCATATTTCTGTGCCAGTGTGTAGGTTTCATTTACACCGTTCTGAATCTGAGAAACCAGAGCATTATGACAGATTTTCATTACCAGTCCCTTTCCATTATCGCCCATGCGGATGATGTTTTCGCCCATATAAGCCAGAATGGGAAGTGCCTTTTCGCAGGCAGCTTCCTCGCCGCCCACGTAAATTCCCAGCTTTCCGGCAATGGCAGCCGGCTTTGATTTTACAACCGGTGCGTCAACAAACTGTGCGCCTGTTTCTTTTACCATTTTGGCGATTTCCACAGAAACAGATGGATCAATGGTACTCATGTCAATGCAGAGCTTTGTTTCGTTTAATACGTTCAGGATTTCTTTATATACAGACATGGAATGTTCAGACTTCGGAACCATTGTAATTATTATATCTGCATTTTCCGCTACCTGTACAGAACTTCCGCAGGGAACAGCGCCTTTTGATGCAAGAAGCTCTACCTTAGCTTTTACAAAATCAAATACATATACCTTATCATCATGTTTCTTCACGATGTTCCCGCTCATTGCTTCGCCCATAATTCCCAGGCCGATAAATCCGATTTTCATTGATTGTTCTCTCCCTTTCCATTATGAAAAATCAGGCTGGCCGCATACCGCCGGCAGCCGCTTTTATTCTGTTACAGTATTATCCCAGGCGTTTGTGAAGGTTTCAAGACCCTGGGCAGTATACGCATGCTTCATGCAGTCTTTGTATACGGCAAGACCGGTAGTAACAATATCGGCACCCGCAACTGCACAGTCTGCAATCTGCTTTGGAGTACGGATTGCAGCACAGATAATCTGAGTCTTTCCGTAAAAGCCGTAATTCTTGTAAATATTAACAATATCCTGAATATATGCCTTGCAGTCTTCGCCATTAGCCTCTTTCCAGCCAATGAACGGAGATACGAACAAGGAGCCGTTTCTTCCCGGACAGAGTGCCTGAGATGGAGAAAATACCAGCGTTACGTTTGTGCGGATGCCTTCTTTTTCCAGTCTTCTTGCCGCAGATACTCCAGCCTCCGTACATGGAATTTTGATTACAAAGTTAGAGCTCATTGCTGCGATTTTCTTTCCTTCTGCAACCATTTGATCAGCATCATCCAGGTGTGGATTGATTTCCACAGAAATCGGGAATTTCTCATAACCTTTCATCCCTTCCTCCTTCACCCAATCCGCCAGCTCCCTGATTACTGTCAGGAATGGCTTTCCGCTTACCATGATGTGTCTTGGATTGGTGGTTACGCCATCAATGCCAAAGGTGTTGTAAGCCTCTTTGATCTCCTCGATCCTTGCACTGTCCAAAAAAAACTTCATTTCTTGTTCCTCCTCTTTTTAATTAAAATTTTTAATCAATTTGCCCTAAAAAATATTTATGGTTATTTCAGGATATATATGTACATTTTATCTATTTAATATCCTGTTACCACAAATATTTTATGATTTTATAATATACACTTTCCCCTTTTCTGTCAACACCTTCCACTCGATCTTTTTCTTTTCTATATTTTATTTAAATTTATTAATCAATTATTGTGCAATATGTATGAATCGCTCCACTTTTGCTCTAAAAAGTCAATGATAGTCTGATTTACTGCAGTACATACCATTCCGTTCTTCACACTCAGGAGCCTCAGGAGATGGCACTAAAGTCTGTTCCGTCCCATCTATATTTTGCTTTTTATTGACATGTATCTGTGCTGCAACTCTGATGTTGTATCATTTTAGTTGACACTTTATACTCAAGGATTTGATGTATAATCAAAGAAAAATAAGGAGGCAACTGCAATGGCAAAAAAACTCGGCGGGGCAAAAGCCGCCGCTGAGTCGGGCATCCCCGAAAACACTATGTACGCATGTACATTTTGAATGGAAAATCAACTGGCTGCAGACCTGCGACGACTGCAGGAAACATGAACCACCTAAAAAATGGCGTCACAGCTAAATACTGTGCGCCACTCATCATCTTAACATCCTGCTTTCCGCTTACACTTCGAATCATAGAGAGGGAAGTTTTATCATTGCAGCCACGGCCGTTTATTATCCAGCCAACCGTTACGCTGCCAATATTCCTTTTCCGTTGGGCTTGAGCCCAAACCTTTTTTTTGCATCATTCGCATAATATAAAACATAAATTTTGTTTTCATACCCACACGCACCTCTGATTTCGCTGAAAGCAATTTTACCAGCCTGGCAATATTCTTTTTTATAATCTCTTTTTTCTTTGCCGAAACCATTTCCCAATTCATAGCCTGGACGGCTATACCATAGCTTTTCACATAAGGAACGCCCCAATAGAAAAGTGCATCTGTAATATCCTTTATTGCCGTTTTCGTACCTTTGCCTGCCGCTGTCGAAATCACAACAGCTTTTTTTGAGAACATACAGGCTCTTGGCTTATGCGACATCCAATATGTAAATGTCAGGTCAATAAATGCTTTCATAGGGGCGGATGCCCGCATGCAATAAGTCGGTGTCGTAAAAATCAGCAAATCCGCAATTTCTACCTTTTCCATAATTCGTTTCTTATCTGAATAAAAAGGACACTTTTCCTCATCCTCAATACAGTTATAACACCCAATGCAAAAGTGTTCTAAATCTCTCGGCAGGAAAAACTCACTTACTTCACTTTCTGTAAATTGTTCCGCAAGCAGTCTGCCGATATGATAAGAACTGCCCTTATGATTCTGACCGTGTATAAGTACAATTTTCATGACCATCTGTCCCCTTCGTATATTTTATTGAATTGCCTGATATGACGTTCAATCATCAGCAAAGCCTCACTTTCACGGTCCGGCTCTCGGTCACACATCGTCAATAACAGAAAAATTGGTGCGTAAAAATGCAATGCCATTATTTTCTCGTCTTCTTTCATCAGTAAACCGTTCGCAGAAACCCCTGCCAGGACTGCCGCCTGATAAGACAGAGGAGCGTCAACATACTGTTTTGAAAAAAGCTCTGCAAGTTCCGAATTGCGGAATTGCTCCAGGGTAAGCATTTTCCGGAATTTCTGCACTTTATCATTGTGCAGAAAATACAAAAACAGTTCTTTCCCCATTGTCACCAGCGTATCTTCAGAAGCAACAGAAAAGACATGCGCATCTTTATCGGCATCTCCGTCACTCAGTTTCAATTTCGCAGCCTGTTCATCATAACTCAGTTTTAATTCTTCCAATATTGCACTGAAAATGTCCTGTTTACTTTTAAAGTGTTTATACAATGACGGCGCTTTAATTCCCACTGCTGCCGCTATATCACCGACATACACATCACTATAGCCTTTTTCCGAAAATAAAGTCAAAGCCTCTGACAGTATTTTTTCCTTTGTTGTCATATAGCAAGTCTCCTTTGGCTAATTTAAATTAGCTTTATTATAGACTAATTCTAATTAGCTGTCAAGAATCCAGGATTTCCTTTTGAATGATCATTTGCTTGTCATCCACTTTTTTAATGTTCACTTTGCTCATCTCCGGTTTTGGGGCAAAAAAAGCACCTAAGCCATTTGGGGCTTAGATGCCATTACTTTCCCGACTCCCATAATAAAAGAAAATCAGACACCAATGCACTTTCCCTCTTATTGGTGCATTTACAGGGCAATGCTTCTTTGTCATTTAACCGGGCAGCTCCTCTCTATCGCCGCAAAAGCTCTGACGCTTTTCATTACCTATCATTTAACATGCGGAACCGGAGCTGTCTGCCCACATTCTTTACCAAAGTACATTTCTTCTTTTCCTTCTGATTGCAATTTAACTATGCCTGCGGATGTTACGCTATTGCTACAAGCACGAAACAGGCAGTTTTACTGGAACCGCCTGTTTCTCTAATCGTAGTATATCCGTTATTTTTTCCCACAACACTTTTTGTACTTCTTACCGCTTCCGCATGGACATAGATCATTCGGATAAATTTTCTTATCTTTCACTATTGGCTGCTGGACCGACATCATAAAATCATCATATGAATCGTTATAATAATCCGCTGCTTCCATAGATTCTGAAAAATACTTCTGCTGTGATTCAATCCATTTCAAGTCCTCTGATATCTGTAAATGCTCTGCCAGAATTTTCGCTCTTTCAAATAGCAAACTGTTATGAATGGTACATGGAATACCTATTACCTGTTTCCGGATTAGCTTATATGCCTCTTCTGCCCCCTTCTCTTCCTGCACGCACCAGCTGAATACATTCCATGCATTCTCATTTTGCGGCTCTTTCTTCAGCCAGTTTTCAAACCACTCTTTTCCCTCTTTGCATTTTCCTACAGCATATAATTCTTCACCGATTGCCGAAAAGAAATTGCTGCTGCCGTCATATGTCCAGTCCAACAAATCCAGCACAGCATGACAAAACTCCATTCGTCTCTCATGCTCTCCGGCATTCCCCAGTTCCATTTCAAAATCCTGCAGCCAGGCATCTATCGGATAGCAATAATCCTGTTCTTCCATTAATCCGCTGACGCTCATCTTTTCTTCGATTGATGATCTGTTTAAATATTTCCCAGGCTTTCCACCAGTAAGCGATCAGCGATTCATTATTCGACATATCCTGTACCTCATATCCATACTGCACAAGTTCATCCCATTCGTCCCACTCAGTGGGAATTGTATGAGCATCTTCAAAATCTATACTTTGCCGAACCAACTCCTCTAAAGCCCGCGCAAAACGTTTCTCATCATAGGGCTGATTTTCTTTCAGCACATCATAAATCTCCGTTAAAACAACAGCGCCAATTTTTTCTTTTGCCTCCCGCATAGAATAATCCGCATCAAGCAGCTTCTGATATGCCAGTTTTGTAACAGGCGGATCATTGTCCTTCAACTGATTTTCCACTATATCTAAAATTATCTTCTTTAATCGTAAATTTCCATTCTCTTATCCTCTCACATCATCTCATTAAAAAGTTTTCCAACATTTTTCTTTCATAAAATTAGTAATTACAGAGATATCCTCTCCCTCATAAAATGCAACAAGAAGCCTTTTAAACTCCGGCACCTCCTTTTCCGGAATAACCAGAAAGCCCATTCCATGTGCTATCAGGTAATGATTCGCAAATATGACAGATGCCCTCTTATTGCCATCAAGAAATATCTGCGTTTTCATACAATATAGACATAATTCTATTGCTATATCCAACACATCTTTCTGTTGTCTGGTTATCTGCGCAATCTGTTCTCTTACCATTGATTCAACTGGAAGCGGCGGTATATAACTGGACCCTCCGATGGTTACCGGCACTCCTCTGATTCTACCACCATCATAAAAAAAGCCTTCATTTACAAGTCTTGCAATATGACAAACCATATAATAATCAGACTCACTTTGTATTACATCCGGATCAAGAATAAATTCCCATGCATGTTTCAAATTTAAAATTTTCTGTACATCTGTTGCCGACACACCATTAATTTTTCCATTTTCTATGATATCTTCTGTCTGCGGAAATGAAGTCGCCACACCTTCCAAGACTGCCTGATCATAGATATTCACCTTCATATTCACTCTGGCAAATTCGAGATTTTCAACTACCCTCTTAGGAAGTTGTTTCCCCTCATATCCAAACTCTGCTAAAGCCTTATTAATACGTCGGATGTTCTTATTTAACTCTCTCAATTCTCTTGCATTACGTAAAAGTAATTGGTACAGCTCATCTGAATAAACATCCACATAAGTAGATGTCAGTTTTCCAGCAACACGTTTTCGTATATATAAATATTTATTTCCACTCTGTTCTTTAATCTCTGGATTTCCATCGTAAGGAAAAAGATTTAACCGTGCCTGATAATCAGCTCTCTGCTGTAATAATTCCTGTATCTCCGAAAAATTGGCTGCCATTTTCTTACTCCTTTATAGGGAACTTCTGTATTATATATATTACCAAAAAGTCCCCTATATTTCAATAATGGTATAGGGAACTTTTTAATCATATTATACTCTAAAAGTTCCCCAATTATACTATTTATATTGGAATACTATCTTTAAGACACAACACCCCATACCCGATCTCTTCATTCGGATACCGGCCAAACGCCGGCAGCGGCTTCGCCCCTCTCCGCAGATATGCCTTTACCTTCTCCCCATACAAAAACGGATCGTTTCCCCGTACAATTCCCCACTCCATTAGCAGAGCTGCTGCGCCGCTGACAAAAGGTGTTGCAAAGGAGGTACCTGTCACGGAAGCATAGCTGCCGCCCGGAACCGGAGCTGTGATGTCTACGCCGGGAGCTGCCAGATCCGGCTTCCGGTAAACCAGACTCACACTTCCTCTCCCCGAAAAATCCGCATAGGCATTCAGACGTGAATCATATGCTCCTACGGTAATCGTCCTTGCCGCTGTGGAGGGAATCGTCAGAGTTCCCTGTGCCTGCGGCAGGAAAAATCCCGTATTGGGATTCAGGGCCCCGCCTCCCGGAAGCCAGAGATAATATTCTCCCTCTTTGATATTGCGTCCCCGAAGAATGATCTTCCAAACGCCGCTGTCAATATAATTTCCTCTCGGGATAAAATCGATATAAATTTCCTGTGTCACCTGAAAGGGTCCGGGCTTGCCGTAATAAATCAACAGTTCCGTCTCTCCGGTACGATGCCTCTGAGGGCCAAGTTCTTCATATAGAGGCCCAATCCGCACCCCCGCCGGACTTTCCACATAAACTTCCATCTCATCCGCATAGGACTTCCACAATTGCACATTTAAAACCGGCTCATAAGGACTGACCCCCAGCTCAATTTCCTGCATTTCTCCGTTCTCTACTCTGCCTCCGGTATGCAGATTGTCATTGCCGTTATTTCCCGTTCCGGTACAAAAGACGATTCTTCCCACATTCGCAACGTTATCAATGTAATTTTCCAGAAGAGAATCCCCCCGGTGGGAACCATAATTATTTCCAAAGCTCAGATTGATCACCATTGGCCTGCCAAGGGCCTGAGCCTGCCGTACCAGATAATCAATTCCCTGTATGAGCTCAGTCGTCCTGGGAAAAGAATTTTCCCTGGGAATTCCCAGCTTCACAACAATGATGTCGCTCTCATATGCAACGCCTCTGTTTACACCATTAGATGCCAGACCGTTGCCTGCCGCAACCCCCAGAACAGACGTACCGTGCCCGCTGAAATCTCTTTCCGGCACAATCTGGTATCCTTGTGCAGCCGGGAGTGCAAGCGCAGAATCAATCATCTCCTTTGTATATTCCACGCCCAGTGAATATCCCTGAGGCGGTCTTCGGGACTGAGCCTCATCCGCAATTCCACTCTGATCCCACAGACTCAGAATTCTGGTAGTCCCGTCCTCATTGCGAAAATCCGGATGCCGGTAATCTACCCCGGAGTCTACAACTCCCATAAGAATTCCCCGTCCGGAAAGCCCTCTGCCCCCATTTCCCGGCAATACGCTGCCGTTCTGCACGGAGCGAATACAGCTCGCCGTATTTGCCTGGAAATCGCTGAAATACAGCCGCTTCGGTTTTTCCACAAATTCCACCTGCGGCCTTTCTGAGTACGTCTCCAGCAAACTTTCCGGAAGTGTAACAATCGCATATCCGCCAAGCAGCGGCACCACCGTAATCCCCTCTCCATAAAGTCCGGCTTCTTCTCCGCTGTATTTTACAATCACATCCCAAAGCTGCAGCTCTTCATCATAACCCACATTCAGATTCCATGATTTTTCCCGTTCCTCCGCAGTGGAATCCAGCGCAAGATTCAAAAGATTATCAATTTTCTGGTCGGCCATAGGTATCCCCTTAATTTTCCATTTACTCTATTTTATTAACTGATTGTCTCTTTTAATCATGCAGGATCGCGGCCGGCAATATGTTTCAAAAATCCAAAAGGTTCTTCATCCTCCAAAAAATGCATCAGCATATAGGCGCACATGATTGCTACATTTTCTTCCCGGAGAATCCGCTTCACCTCTTCCCGGTCTGCAAGGACTACCTCAATTTCCTCGCTGTCCTCCTGGGCAGCCTTACTGATCTCACCGCCTGCATAGCCATAAACCGTTGCGCAGGATTCGTCCGTCATTCCAATTGTGGTGAAATATGGCTTTTCATAGGCAGTATCCACCTTCAGCGGCGTGAGAGTCAGCCCTGTTTCTTCATACAATTCTCTGACTGCGCCCTCGTGGAAATCCTCTCCCGGCTCCACCAGACCTGCCGGAAATTCATAAATATAATCATCCAGAGTATAACGATACTGCCGTACCAAAACCACCTTGTCTTTCTTTTCTCCGTATATGCTGTAAATGATCACTCCATCCGGGGTATTTTTCCTGGTTTTCAGCTTCATCTCACCAATACTCTTTGCCCTGGACGCGACAAAATAGGACACCGGGGTATTATGTATACTGGTCGCCTTCACACTGTATAAATTCACATATTTATTATCCGTTAATTTTTCAACACTATGAATCTGCCCCATATTAAAATCTCCTTATCTCTTCCTTATGCCAATGTACTGCCTTCTTACAGAGCAGCAACAGCTCATCTAAAATTTCTCCTCCGGCAGACAGCAGCACCGGAAAAACCCGGTCCGCTTTTACCGCTTATCCATTATAGCACAAAAAGAGCCTTCTGCAATACAGAAGACTCTTCCTCATTTACTTTTGCACTACTCAATTGCTTTGTCCCACTTCGCTGTCTGCTCCGAACCTTATTGCTCTTCCGGCATCATGTTAAAATACATAGTCCTCTTTATCGAACTGAATATCAAACGTCTTTGCAGCTTCAACAACAGATGCCACATTCATCGGACCATATAACGGAACACAGGGGAATGCTTCCTGTGTAAAATAACCGAGTACAATATTCGTAACTGCACAATTGTATTTCTTTGTAAGCTCAGAAACACGCTCTGCCATAACAAAATTACGCTCTGTCGCATACGGCTGGCCCAGCACACCCTCTTTTCCTTTGGCTGCATAGATATGGAAGAATCCGCCTGCATTCCCCATATATGGCATCATCAGGGTATCCGGCTCTTCTTTGTGATAATCATACAGAGCATCTTTGACATAAACAAGTGTATCATCCGGAAGCGGGTTCATATATTTTGATCCAAGATTCAAAAGTGCCTGATCTGCAACAGGCCCGCGGTAACCCATTTTCCTGCAGTATGCTACTGCGGCTCTCTGGCGCTCTGCCGACCAGTTAGATACCGCAAAATAACGGATTTTGCCCTCGCGTACAAAGTCCTGCATCGTTTCCACCATATCCTCAACCGGAATTCCCGGGTCATCACGATGATAGAAATAAATATCAATATAGTCTGTACGAAGTGTACGCAGAGATGCCTCAAGATCTCCTCTCATTTCAGGCCTTGTGCAGCGGTTGATATGCAGATCCATATCCGGATGTGTATATACCGGATGCCCGCCCTTTGTCATAAGAACGATTTTGTCACGGTTTCCGGTTCTCTTAAGCCAGTCTCCCGTCACACGCTCAGCGCGGGCTACCTCCTGGCGTCCGTCAAGAACCACCCAATCCGCATAAACACGCGCACAGTCGATGAGGTTTCCTCCCTGCTCCACAAAGGTTCCAAACATTGCATCCGCGTCTGCAGCCTCTTTTCCCCAACGTACGCCTGCGTCTACCGTTCCGAGCCCCATCTGCGACACCTTCAGTTCTGTATTCGGTATCATTATTTTATTCATGTTTTTTCTCCATTTCTTCTCTAAACTTATTTTGTAGAAAGACTTCTGATCCACTCTCTTCCCGCAACACCTTTTGTCTCGCAGTAATAATCCCAGACAAGTCCTGCAGGAAGCATTTTGGTTTCCTCAAGAAGCGCAAGGCGTTTTGTTGTGTTTCCTTCGCGTTCAAGGCGTTTAAGCTCCTCTGTGGGACGAAGCATCGCAAGCATCAGCGCCTTGCGGGCAGACCGTGCGCCGATCGCTGTTGCCGCTATACGATTCATAGATGCGTCAAAATAATCCGTACCGATATGTACTTTATCGTATGCATCGTATGCTGCAATTTCTTCCATGATTTCCTTTGTCGCATCATCCAGAATCACTACATGGTCCGAATCCCATCTGACCGGTCTTGATACGTGAAGCTGAATTTCGTCATCAAATGCAAGATAACTGGAAAATTTGGGTCCGATTGTCTCCGTGGGATGGAAGTGTCCTGCATCCATACATACAATACAGTTGCCGGTATGTGCCGCATACTCCGTATAGAATTCATGAGAGCCGGGTACATAGGATTCACTTCCAAGGCCAAATACCTTGGATTCACAGGAATCAATATTGTACTCCAGCTTTTCGGCAAAAATCCGGTCAAGAGAATCCTTCAGAATCAGACGCGGCGTCAGTTTGTCAACCACAATGTCCTTGCTTCCGTCACCGATCCAATGGTTTGTAATACATTTTTCACCGAGCTCTCTTCCGAAATAATCACCGATTTTTCGGCATGCAATACCATGCTCGATCCAGAAACGTCGAATTCCTTCGTCCGGATTCGTCAATGTTGAATTGCTGTCAAAATCCGGATGTGAAAAGTAAGTCGGATTAAAATCAAGCCCGATCTTCCGTTCCTTAGCAAAATCAACCCACTCAACAAACTCTCCAGGCCCGATTTCATTACGTTCGATGTTTTTGCCGTGCTTATTCATATAAACAGCGTGAAGCGCAAGCTTTGTATGTCCGGGAATTAAATCAAGCGCCTGATTCAGGTTTGTCATAAATTCCTCCGGATTACGCGCTTTGCCCGGGGCATTACCGGTTGCAGCAATGCCTCCGCTCATTTCCGCTTCCGGGAATTCAAACCCCTGCAGGTCATCTATCTGCCAGCAATGTACGGAAATCGGCACTTCATCCAGTTTCTTCAAAACAGCATCGGTGTCTACTCCCATCTCACCATAAATTTCTTTTGCAATTTGATAATTTCTTTCACTATTGTCCATGTATAGGCCCTCTTTCTCTGCGGATTTTTATTCACCAACCATGATTTTCAGAATTTCTTTATTTGTTTCTTTCATTCCTTCCTTGCCAAGACGGCCGACATTGGAAATGGTCTCATCCACACTTGGTCCAACGATGCCGTCACCTTTGCGGAACTGCTGACCATGATGATACATTTCATACCCCATCAGACCTGCATTGACAGAAAAAGCAATCTTTGCAGCACACGATGCCTTTGCCCCGTCACAGACGATTCCCGAAACAATGCTGAGGCCGTTTACAAGTGTATGATCTACCTCCCTGAGCGTACCGCCCTTAAGATAACAGATACCTGCCCCTGACGCAACACCGGCACATACGGCTCCGCAGAATGCTGACAGACGTCCGATTCCTGTTTTCTGATAGATTGTAATCAGGTTTGAGAGTACAAGTGCACGGTACATTTTCTCCTCAGGAGCACCAAGTGCACGTGCATATACAATAACCGGTACGGAACAGGTTATCCCCTGATTTCCGGATCCTGAGTTGATAATTACCGGAAGCTCACAGCCATTCATGCGGGCATCCGAACCGGCTGCAGCCATTGCAACGGCCTTGTGATTTACCTTATCATCTTCCATTTCCAGTACTATGGAACCAATATTCGCACCCCACGAATTTTTCATTCCTTCTTCTGCAATTGCCATATTGAATGCAATCTGCCTATTCAGCAGTTCCTTCACATCTGCAACATCACACGTCTCAGTAAAATCCCAGATTCTCTCAACCGTCAAAAAGCTTCTGTCCGTCAGAGCGGTCTCTTCATCTGCCTCAAACGGCACCTCTTTGAGAACTGTCCCATCCTTCTCCTCCATAACAATATTTGTATGGTGATTCACGATTCGGAGCTTTGCCGTGTGCTCCCCGCATGTTTCTGTAATAAGAATATCAAAGACATTTCCCTGATCCAGAAACTCCACCTTGACCTCATGCTCGTCCAGATAGCGTGCAATCCCGCTTCTCTGCTCCTCGCTGACCTCACTGATTACCTCAAGCATTCTGTCTGTGACGCCTGCAACAACCCCGGCTGCCGCTGCCGCTTCAATTCCCTTCATATAACCCGTATTCGGTACAACTACCGACTTTACATTTTTGATAATCGAACCACTGGCCTGTATCCGTATCTTCTCCGGTACGGCGCCCAGCAAATCGCGGCATCTGGAAGCGCCATATGCAATCGCGATCGGCTCTGTACAGCCCATTGCCGGAACCAGCTCTTCCTCAAGTATTTTCACTATATCCTGATAAAATTTCTCATTCCGTTCCATAATATCCTCCTGTTTTCAAGTCCGTTTCCTCACGCAAAAGCCGCCCACATAAATATACACATACACATTGCCGCCTCAGTTTGTGAACATCATTTCAAGCGTCTTAACCGCCGTTTTAAGTGTTGACTCCCGTACAGAAAGATACGGTCTTAATTCCAGCGTCCTGGCCTGCATGCGTACGCCGTCTATCTGCTGAAACATCAGCTCCGCCGCTCTGTAGCCCAGTTCATACCGGGGTACAATCATCGTCGTAATTGACGGACTTGTCACGCTGGAGAGAGCAACGCCTCCAAAACCGACAAGCGCAATTTCCTGCGGAATGCGGATTTCCCGTTCACGGCATGCCCAGAGTGCACCTGATGCCATCTGATCATTGGCACAGATCACACCGTCAACACTCACCCCTCGATCCAGCAGTGTGTTCATCGCATGATATCCCTCCAGCACCGTGAAGCCGCTATCCATTATATTTTCCTCCGGCAGCGTGCAATGCTCCTCATCCAGTACTCCCCGTATGCCTTCCAGGCTTACTTTATACATCGCCGCATCTTTCTGGCCGCACAGATAAGCAATTTTTCTGTGTCCGGTCTCTATCAGATGACTGGCAAGCATAGCAAACGCATACCGGTAATCAACTCTGACACAATCCAGTGAAGCATTTAATCCATCGGATTCCAGCAGTACCACCGGTATCTGCTTTTTATTTTTTGAAAGCTGGCTCAAATCCGGAGCAAGCACCTCGTACTCCTTCTGTCCTCCCTGCTTGGTGGGGATAAAAATGATACCATCCAACCACTGCTTCTCAAGATTCTTAATAATACGCCGTTCCTTCACCGGCTCGCCTGATGACTCAAGAATAACCGGCAGTACGCCCCGCTCATAACAGAAATCACTGATTCCCTTAATAATATCCGTATAGTAGGTCTGACGCAGGGATGGTATAACAATCGCCATCTGATTCCTTCTGGTAGTCTTCAGAGAGCTCGCAATCGGGCTGATGCTGTAGCCTGTTTCGCTGATTGCTCTCATTACCTTCTCCCTGAGCTCATCACTTACGGAAGCGGACTGGTTCAGTACTCTTGAAACGGTTGAAATACTTACCCCGGCCAGTTCCGCCACACTTTTTATATTGGGTCTATTATCCATACACGCATCCTCTGAAAAAGAACTTTGTTACACTTCTGTCTTTTTGGTGAATTTTGTAATCTTAAAATCACAGAAATCACAATCTTTCTGAGCGCTTGTGCAAAGCCACTCTCCATTCAGTTTAAGCGCCTCTGCATGGCCATAGTCACCGTAGCTTGCAATATCACACAAATACTCTACCTCTTCCGGAGACAGCCCCATTTTTTCCCAGCCCTGGACAAGCGCACATTTTCCTTCCATTCTGACTGTTGTATAATCGTCTGTCTTGTCGATTACCTGATTTCCCACTGCAAGTGTGTTTGCAACGCTGTTGCAGCCTACAAGAAAATCAGCAAGCCCCTGCGGGTCACCTTCATGGCCTTTTCCCGCCCCAAGTCCGTTTGCCTTGTATTCTCCATATGCATACAGCGCACGTTTTGCATACAGATCAAACAGTTCTCTCGGCATCACCTTATAGAAAAAAGCCAGATATCTTGCACGGTCCTCCAGGGCAGCCTCGATCATCGGTCTGACCTCCTCATAGGTATATGTGTCCTTTTTGTTGTACATTGCTCTTTCCTCTGTTTTTTCTGTCTTCAGCATTTAAATATCCTCCACTCTTCATATTTTGCACAGGCAGGAAGCCCCTCATTATACGGAACCAAGATATGCCTTACGCACGTCATCATTCGCAAGCAGTTTATTTGCATCATCTGTCATTGTAACATTTCCTGTTTCAAGAACATAGCCGCGGTCTGCAATCTGCAGTGCCATATTTGCATTTTGTTCAATCAGCAGAACGGTTGTTCCTCTCTTATTGATCTTCTGAATCAGTTCAAAGATCAGTTCCACAAGATTCGGTGCAAGACCCATCGAGGGCTCGTCCAGAAGCAGCAGCTTCGGCCTGCTCATCATGGCCCGGCCAATGGCAAGCATCTGCTGCTCACCGCCGGAAAGTGTTCCCGCCGACTGCTTTTTCCGTTCTGCAAGACGGGGGAACAGTTCATATACTTCCTGATACAAATCAGCAATTTCTTTTTTGTCCTTACGTGTATAGGCACCGATTCGCAGATTATCTTCAACGCTTAAGCCTCCGAATACTTCTCTTCCTTCCGGAGACACTCCGATACCAAGCTTTGTGATATCGGACGGCTTCATTTTTGATATTTCTTTCCCTTCAAAAATGATACTTCCGGTCGCTGCCGGAACAATTCCCGTAATACTGCTGAGTGTTGTGCTTTTACCGGCGCCGTTTGATCCGATCAGCGTCACGATCTCATTTTCATTAACCTCAAGGCTGATTCCCTTCAGTGCGTGAATGCTCCCGTAATACGTATGTAAATCTTTAATCTCAAGCATTTTCTTTTTCTGCATCATGTACTCCTCCGCTTCCGAGATATGCCCGGATTACCTGCTCATTTCTGGCAATTTCAGCCGGGAGACCTTCCGCAATCTTCCTGCCGTGGTCGATTACGTAGATTCTGTCCGAAATGTTCATAACAACGCTCATGTCGTGCTCGATCAGCAGGATCGTCTGCCCCATATCGCGCAGCTTCAGAATAAACTCTTTCAGTTCCTCTGACTCCTGCGGATTCATGCCGGCAGCCGGCTCATCGAGAATAATCAGCTTCGCATTCGTTGCGATCGCCCTTGCAATTTCCAGCTTTCTCTGCATACCATACGGAAGATTCCTTGCATAATTGTCTATCTGATCACCAAGGCCAAGTGACTCCAGCAGCCCGATTGCTCTCTTTGCGGCAGCTTTCTCCTCTTCACGATATTTCCGCGTCTTAAATATCAGATCAAGAAATCCGTAGTTTACATTGATGTGCTCTCCGACCAGCACGTTTTCGATTACGCGCATCGTCGGGAAAAGACGGATATTCTGGAAGGTTCTTGCAATTCCCGCCTTTACGATCTCTCTTGGCTCCTTGTTCTGAATCTCCCGGCCATCAAACCTGACCGTACCCTTATTAACCTTATATACTCCGGTCAGCATATTGAAAACAGTTGTCTTTCCGGCACCGTTCGGTCCGATAATACTGACAATCTCGCCCTGGTTTACCTTAAAATCTACGTTCTCAACGGCAACAAGTCCGCCAAAGACCTTTGTAATTCCGTTTACCTCCAACAATGCCATTATTCCACCTGCTTTCCTTTCGTCCCCGACACCGCCTCAGACCCTGATACGCCTTTGGGCAGTGCATATGGACGTTTACTCAATCCGCCAAGAAGCCCCTGCGGTCTGAAACGCATCATAAAGATAAGAAGCAGTCCGTACACAACAAACCGATAGTCCGCAAGAGAACGCAGTATCTCCGGGAAGGAAATCAGCAGCACGGAGCCGAGAATCATGCCCGGGATGGAACCAAGTCCGCCAAAGATTACGATACAAAGAATCGTCATAGAAACATTAAAATTGAATGTGTTTGCATCAATATACCGGTTCAGCGATGCGTAATACGCGCCGGCCATACCCGCAAGCGCTCCTGAGAGCATGATCGTCTGTACCTTATAAAATGCTGTATTCACACCCATAAGCTTTGCAGCAAGCTCATCCTCTTTGATCGCGCGGATTGCACGGCCGAACTTGGAGTTAACCACATGAAGGCTGACAAGGATTGCAATCGAAACAAGCACCAGCATCAGCCAGTAAAAACCTCCGTTGGAAGTTTTGAATTCCCATCCGAACAGTTCCGGTTTGGGAATGCCGCGCACACCGAGCGGCCCGTTTGTAACTGAGTTCCAATTCAGGACGATCATCTCAACAACCTTACTGAATGCCAAAGTAATAACTGCAAGGTATGAACCAGACAGCTTCATCGTCGCAAGACCGAGTACCAATCCGCCAAATGCTCCGCCAAGAATACCGGTAACCATCGTAAACCAGAACGGAAGGCCAAGCTTTGAACCAAGCAGTCCTGAGAAATATCCTCCGAGCAGGTACAACGCCGCATGTCCCATCGACGTCTGCCCCATATAACCTGCAATCAGATTCAGGCTCATTCCCAGAATAGAATAAATACCAATCAGGCAGAGCACACGGATAATATACTGATCCCGAATGACAAGAGGGACAAGCGCAAGTACAAGATAGGTCACCGGGATCGCAATCTTCTTGTGTTTCAGGACCCAATCGACCATTTTGTCGTAAAATTTCATACTTTCCCTCCTTATACCTTATCAATGTTATCTTTGCCGAACAGACCCGACGGGCGGATCAGAAGAACAAGAAACAGAATAATATATGCCGTCGCGCTTCGGAAGCTTCCTCCGAATGCTGCTACTGCAAGTGCCTCTGCAACACCGATGATTACACCACCGACCACCGAACCATACAGCACACCGATACCGCCAAGTACAGCCGCAGAGAAGCCTTTCAGGCCTGCCTCCGAACCCATCGTGGTGTAAACAAGTTCATAGTAACCCGATACAAGCACGCCTGCCACGGCTGCACACATGCCGCTCAGGAAGAATGTAAAGGTTACAATCTTTCTTACATCGATTCCCATCATATTGGCTGCCTTCGGATTCTCTCTTGCCGCACGCATGGCAAGTCCGATCTTTGTCTTATTGACGATCAGTGTCAGAAGCAGCAGGAACGCAAGGGCAATCAGAAACATACAAATCTGCGAGCTTGTTACAGTGGCTCCAAAAATCTTCACATTTCCGAAATTAAACAGCTTCGGAAATGGCTTCTTTGTTGTATCAAAGAAGATCATCATCATGTTTTCAATAATGTAGGAAACACCAATTACCGAAATCAGGCATGTAATGTTCGGCGCCTTCTTCGCACGCAGCGGTGCAAGAATCACGCTGTCCATCAGCATTGCAAGAATTCCCGTCGTGATAATTGCAAACAGAAATGCCGCCGGAAGGCCCCATTTCAGCGATACTGCAAACAGCGCCATATGAGCGCCAAACATATAGATTGCACCGTGTGCCATGTTCAGAAGTCCGAGTATACCGAATACAAGCGAATATCCAACGGCGATCAGTGCATAAATCATTCCCAGCATTATTCCGTTAATAATCTGTTCAAGTATCATACTGTCACCTCAAGTTTTATACAAAGAAGGACGGCATACCGGCAAATCCATCTCCGGCTGCCGTCCCGCATCTGTTCGATCCCTCATACTGCTTATGTAAAGCCGTATCCGAATCGAAGACTACTTTTCTTACTCAATGCCCTTGCTTGCTTCCCAGTCTGTCTGGCTCAACAGGACATCCGGAATTTCATAATAATCGCCATCTTTGATTTCAAGAAGAACCTGCTGTTTCAGGCAGTTACCTTCTTCGTCAAAGGTAATCTTTCCGGTAACACCCTGGAAATCCGTAGCCGGAAGGTTTTCGATTACAGTTTCTCTGTCCGTGCCTCCGCCGGCTTCCATAGCATAGAGGATTGCATAAGCCGCGTCATAAATCTGGCCTGCGAAGGTATTCGGGTTTGCTCCATAAGCTTCTACAAACTTCTCTGTAAAGTTCTTTACATTTTCATCTTCACTGCCATAGAAGAAAGATGTTCCAAGTACAACACCCTCTGCAGAATCGTCTGCAAGCTCCAGAAACTCCTGTGAGAAACAGCCTGCGGAAAGAACGAAGGCTACATCCGGATTCTTCTCACGATACTGACTGATAAACGGAGCTGCCTGTGCATATGCACCGGATGAATATACCGCTTCTACACCGGCCTCTTCAAATTTGGAAATAGTTGCGGAAAAGTCAACTGTACCATCTTCGTACAGTTCACAAAGTACAAGTTCAGGTGCATAGGAATCGCCATATTCCGCGATCATATCCTGAATAGCCGTCTGAACCGCAATACCGGCGTCGCTGTTCGGATTCAGAATACCAAATTTCTGCACACCGAGATATTCCATGATCTGAAGCATTGTATTTGCATCTGTTGTATAAATTGCATTGTTTCTGTAGATACAGTCCCCGATTTTTGCAAAATCCATATGTGCTGCAGAACCGTTGATAAGTGCAAGTCCTTCATCCTGATAAATCTCAGCCGCTGTCATTGCCACTCCTGAAGAGAAATGACCCATTACTGCGGAAACAGCGTCATCGCCTACCAGCTTTTCCGCAATAGATGCAGCCTGCTCAGACTGATTCGCATCGTCATAATCAACGATGGTAATCTCCTGTCCAAGAACACCGCCGTTCTCATTCCACTCGTCCACTGCAATCTGTGCAGCAGTCTTAAATACTTTGCCATACTCCGCATTGTCACCGGTCATCGGTCCCACCACTGCAAGTGTAACTCCATCGTCTGCCATAACAGTCGAACATACAGACATCATAGATACCGTTGTCGCAAGTGCAAGAATCATACTTAAAGTTTTCTTCATCATTTTGTTTTCCTCCTATTGTGATTTGCAAACGTTTTCTTACTTTCAAGTAAATAGTACTGTCCTTTTTACTGTTTGTCAATGTATTCTTACAAACAAATGTTATTTCGTTCAATATATACTATTTTTTTGTTTTATTTTTGTATATTATTAACAACTATACGTTTAGACAACGTTTTCAACAAATGTTGACCACAGGTTTCTTAAATGCCGGAGCTGTCCGCAGGTACAGGAAAACCGGCGTGAGTTGTTCACGCCGGCTGTACAGAATCCAAACTATACTTCCTCATGGATCTCCTGCGATACAGAAGACTCTTTCTCATTCACTTTCCGAAAGATCAATCCCCTTTTAACACCACCCGGATTCTTTTATATATAAAAAAGACAATCACTGATGTCAGGATATATTTAAACAAATTAAACGGTACAATGATCAGCGCCACAAAGCCAAGAAGACTATTTACGGAGCTGTGTACGGCCGAACCCATTTCGATAAACGCTTCTACCGGCATCTCAAATGCTTTGCCATATGCCGGAAGCAGTACAAATGCATTCATAAAGCATGCCAAAATAGTTGTCAGTGCCGTGCCTGCCGCCATACCTGCGAGTGCATGCTTCCTGCTCTTAACATGACGATAGCGGTAAAGCAGGCCTGCCGGAACTACATAGGCACATCCAAACAGGAAATTTGCGGCATCTCCCACACCAGCGGTCATCGTTCCCTTCGTCACCAGATGTAAGAGAATTTTGACAAGCTCAATGAGCATACCCGCCACCGGTCCCATAGCAAATGTTCCTACTAAAACAGGAATTTCCGAAAAATCCAACTGATAAAAAGAAGGGGCCAGAAAAGGAATCGGAAATTCAAAATTCATCAATACACCTGCTACCGCACCAAGCATTGCAATCTGTGTAATGGTTCTTGTACGGCTCCGCTCCATAACATTCCCATTTCTTAATACCTGTTCACTCATACTGTTCTCTCCCTTTTTGCTTCCGGGGCAATGGTACGTATGAAATAAGCGTTGTTCTTCTCTCATCCAGACTTTACTGTCGGTTTTGGAATTTCACCAAATCAACCGTAGAAACGGCTCGCGGACTATCCCGCCGGTAGGGAATTCCGATATCCAAATGCAAATCAGTCACCCTGCCCCGAAGAATTTTCTTTTATTGTAGAAACATTATAAAGCTTCCGCAGATAAATAACAAGAGTTTTTTTACCTGTCCTATTGACTTCCGCGCTTTAAAGCGCTATAATTCAGAAGTTGATTCAATTACCCGATTTGGGCGATTTAATTATTCGATTATTAGGAGGACTATAAAATGAAAAAGCAGATTTTAGCAACCGTTCTTTCCGCATCCATGATTATGGGCATGGGCGCAGTCAATGTAAGTGCAGCAGAAGAAAAGGATTCCTGGACCGTAGGTATCTGCCAGCTCGTACAGCATGATGCCCTGGATGCCGCAACCCAGGGCTTTAAGGATGCCCTGACTGAAAAATTAGGAGACAAAGTTACCTTCAATGAGCAGAACGCACAGGGTGATTCCAACACCTGTTCCACTATTATCAACAGCTTTGTATCTGATGGTGTAGATTTAATCCTTGCAAATGCAACACCTGCATTACAGGCAGCCGCAGCAGGAACCAATGAGATTCCGATTCTCGGAACCTCTGTCACTGAATATGGCGTTGCACTGGAGCTGCAGGATTTTGATGGTACCGTAGGCGGTAATATTTCCGGTACTTCTGACCTTGCTCCGCTTCAGGACCAGGCTGCCATGCTCAATGAATTATTCCCGGATGCAAAGAACGTAGGTCTTCTGTACTGCTCTGCCGAAGCAAACTCCCAGTATCAGGTAGATACTGTGAAAGCTGCCCTCGAGGAAATGGGTTACACCTGTAAATTTTATGCATTCTCTGACTCTAATGACCTTTCCTCCGTTGCTACCACTGCCGCTTCCGAAAGCGACGTAATTTATGTACCGACCGACAACACAGTTGCTTCCAATACAGAAATCATCAACAACATCTGCCTTCCGGAACAGGTACCTGTAATCACAGGTGAAGAGGGCATCTGCCAGGGCTGCGGTGTTGCTACGCTTTCCATCAGCTACTATGATCTCGGTGTTGCTACCGGCGAAATGGCTGCACGTATTCTGGCCGACGGAGAAGACATCTCTAACATGCCGGTTGAATATGCACCGAACTTTACAAAGAAATATAATGCTGATATCTGCAAAGAGCTGGGCATTGAAATTCCGGATGACTATACAGCAATCGGCGCTGAAGAAGCTTCCGAAGAAGCCGCTGAATAAAAAGAACATCAACTTAAAATCTTAACGATATCTGCGATATTTGCACGAATAGCGGGAAAGGTGTGCCTTTCTCGCTGTTCGTTATTCATCAGGAGGAATACGAATGGATATTACAAGCTTAATCAACGCACTGCCGGGAGCGGCCGCCCAGGGTCTGATCTGGGGAATCATGGCAATCGGCGTATATCTGACCTTCCGAATTCTGGACATTGCCGATCTAACCGTAGATGGTACCATGTGTACCGGCGGCGCCGTATGCATTATGCTGATGCTTTGCGGATGCAATGTCTGGGTAGCAATGCTGGCAGCCACCGGAGCAGGTATGCTGGCCGGACTGGTCACAGGAATCTTTCATACCGTTATGGGCATCCCGGCTATTCTTGCCGGTATCTTAACACAGCTTGCCCTGTACTCTGTAAATTTAAAGATTATGGGAAAGGCAAACCAGGCAATCAACGTTGATAAGTATGATCTCCTGGTTTCCCTGCGTTATATCAAAAATGTTCCCATCGCTCAGAATACCATTTTAATCGTAGCCATTGTCATTGTCATTGTAACTGCCATACTTTACTGGTTTTTTGGAACAGAGCTGGGCTGTGCACTGCGTGCTACCGGCTGCAACCCTAATATGTCCCGTGCACAGGGCATCAATACGGACATCAGCAAAGTCCTGGGACTGATGCTTTCCAACGGACTTGTGGCCTTTTCCAGTGCTTTTCTGGCACAGTATCAGGGCTTTGCCGACGTGAATATGGGCCGCGGAGCTATTGTCATCGGTTTGGCGGCAGTGATTATCGGGGAAGCTGTTTTCGGACGGATTTTCCGGAATTTTGCGCTCCGCCTGATCAGCGTTGTGCTCGGTTCCATTTTGTACTATCTGGTACTCCAGACCGTCATCTGGCTTGGAATTGATACCGATTTGCTGAAAATGCTGTCTGCACTTGTGGTTGCAGTTTTCCTTGCGGTTCCTTACTGGAAAAGCAAGTATTTTTTGAAACCAGTAAAACGGGGAGGGAATACGAATGCTTGAGCTGAAAAATATTTATAAAACCTTTAATCCCGGAACCATAAATGAGAAGCTGGCATTGAACGGGCTTTCTTTAACCCTGAAGGAAGGCGATTTTGTAACGGTCATCGGCGGAAACGGCGCCGGCAAATCCACTATGCTGAATGCCGTAGCAGGTACATGGCTGGTAGATGAAGGCCAGATTCTTATAGACGGAAACGATGTTACAAAGTTATCCGAACACAAACGCGCCGCATATCTTGGCCGTGTTTTTCAGGACCCGATGAACGGAACTGCCGCTACCATGGGAATTGAGGAAAACCTGGCCCTTGCCAGACGCCGCGGCAAATCCCGTTTCCTCCGTTCCGGGATTACCAAACAGGAACGGGAAGAATACCGTGAGCTTCTGAAGGTTCTCAGTCTCGGACTGGAGGACCGTCTCACTTCCAAGGTCGGCCTTCTCTCCGGGGGACAGCGCCAGGCACTGACCCTTCTTATGGCTACGCTCCGGAAACCAAAGCTCCTTCTTCTGGATGAGCACACAGCAGCTCTTGATCCGAAAACAGCAGCGAAGGTTCTGGAAATTACAGAAATGATTATCAACCGTGACCATTTGACCACCATGATGATCACACATAATATGCAGGATGCTATCACACACGGCAACCGGCTGATCATGATGATGGAGGGAAGGATTATCCTGGACATCGAAGGGGAGGAAAAGAAAAAACTGACTGTCAGAAATCTTCTGGATCAGTTTGAAAAAGCAAGCGGTCAGCAATTCACAAATGACTCCGCATTGCTCGGATAAATTCCCTGTCTGCTGCATATATTAAGAAAAAACGGACATTTTGCATGAACGAGCATTATCCCTTTGTCAATGTGCCGCTGCCCTATGCATACAATGCCATGGAACCTTACATTGACGCAAAAACCATGGAACTGCACCACAATAAGCATCTGCAGACTTATATCGATAATCTGAACAGTGCTTTGAGCAAATACCCGCAGTTTCAGGACTGGTCACTGGAAGAGCTTCTGGTAAACGTACCAAGTCTCCCGGAGGACATCCAGACTTCTGTAAAAAACAACGGGGGCGGCGTTTACAGCCATTGGCTCTATTTCGCAAATCTTACAAAGCCGGAGCTGTCGCATCCCGAAGGCTCCCTATACGAAGCGATCATAAACGCCTTCGGAAGTCTGGAAAACTTTCAGAAACAGCTAAAGGCGGCAGCACTGTCCGTATTCGGCTCCGGCTACGCCTGGCTTGTACTGGATGCGGCAGGCACGCTCAGAATCATCACAACACCGAATCAGGATACTCCCCTGACGCTTAACATGTGCCCGATACTGAATATAGACGTGTGGGAGCACGCTTATTATTTGAAACATTATAATCTGCGGGCAGACTATATTGACGACTGGTTCCATGTCATAAACTGGAAAAATGCGGACAGATATTATAGAAGCTGCTGGGAGCCCCAAAACCAGAACAAATAACCCAAGCTCCCAATATGTACTGCCGTAAACAGCGGAACCAAAATACGGAATTTCCATTTCCGAATTTTATGGCGGAACACACACATGCCGAGAAGCGCTCCCACAGAGCCGCCGGCAGCGGCCAGAAGAAGCAGCCTTCTTTCCGGAATACGCCATTTATTCCGGCATGCATAAAATTTATCCAGTCCATAGCTGACCAGTGCCGTCACATTTATTACACCCAGATAAAGAAGCAGAAGCTGCTGCCATAATGGTGCAGCTTCTGTTATTGATAACAGGCTCTTCATAAATTCTCTTACTTCCCGGTTCCTTTCATGGACAAGCTGATTCGCTTCTTTTTTAAATCTACCCCAAGTACACGGACATCCACAACATCACCCACACTAACTGCCTCCAGAGGATGCCTGATGAATTTTTCACTCATCTCTGAAATATGCACCAGACCATCCTGATGAACACCAATATCCACAAAGGCGCCGAAATCAATGACATTTCTGACCGTACCCTTCAGAAGCATCCCTTCCTTCAGGTCTTTCATATCCAATACGTCCGTACGCAGAATCGGCTTCGGCATTTCGTCACGAGGGTCACGGGCCGGCTTCTCCAGCTCCTTCACAATATCCCGGAGCGTGATCTCTCCGACCTTAAGCTCTGCTGCCAGCTTTTTATAATCGCGAATCTGCCGGGAAATGCCGGCCAGCTTACCGCTGATAATGTCCCCGGGCTGATAACCGAGCTTAGCAAGCAGCTTTGTTGCAGCTTCATAGCTCTCCGGATGAACACTGGTTGCGTCCAGAGGGTTTTTGCCGTCAATGATACGGGTAAAGCCTGCACACTGCTCATATGCCTTAGGCCCGAGCTTTGCTACCTTGAGAAGCTCCCTGCGGCTTGCAAACCTGCCGTTTTCCTCACGGTAAGCTACAATATTTTTGGCAATCGTCTTACTGATGCCGGAAATATATTCCAGAAGGGACGCAGATGCAGTATTCAGGTCCACTCCAACCTTATTCACACAATCCTCTACTACTCCGCCAAGTGCCTCTCCCAGCTTCTTCTGGTTCATATCATGCTGATACTGACCCACGCCAATGGACTGCGGGGCAATTTTTACAAGCTCTGCAAGCGGATCCTGAAGGCGTCTCGCAATGGACGCCGCACTTCTCTGTCCCACATCAAAATTCGGAAATTCCTCCGTAGCCAGCTTACTTGCAGAATAAACAGAAGCACCTGCTTCATTGGTGATCACATACTGCACCTTTTGGGGAATTTCTTTAAGAAGCTCCACGATAATCTGCTCTGACTCCCTGGAAGCTGTACCGTTTCCTACGGAAATCAGAGAAATCCCATATTTTTTGATCAGTTTTTTGAGCGTTTCCCTGGCAGCTCTGATCTTTGCATCGTTTGTGGGAGCAGTGGGATAAATGACTGTTGTATCCAGTACCTTTCCTGTTTCGTCCACGACCGCCAGCTTACACCCTGTACGGAACGCCGGGTCCCAGCCAAGAACTACCTTCCCCACAATCGGGGGCTGCATAAGAAGCTGCTCCAGGTTTTTGCCGAATACATGAATCGCGCCGTCCTCAGCCTGCTCTGTCAGATCATTTCGGATTTCCCTCTCAATCGCAGGCGCAATCAGACGCTTATAGCTGTCCTCCGCTACCTCCCTCAGAACAGGGGTTGTATAAGAATTCTCCCTGGTAATCACCTGACGCTCCAGGTAGCGCAGGATATCCTCCTCCGGGGCATTCACTTTCACGGTCAGAAATTTTTCTTTTTCTCCACGGTTCAATGCCAACACACGATGTCCTGCCAGCTTCCTGATGGGCTCTTCAAACTCATAGTACATCTCATAAACGGAAGCCTCATCCTCTTTCTTAGCCGCTGAGCTGACGCTTCCCTTCTGTACTGTCAGATTTCGAATATACATCCGGTAATCTGCCTCATCTGAAATATACTCGGCTATGATATCCTTAGCGCCGCTCAACGCGGCTTCCACAGTCGGCACATCCTTTTCCTCAGATAAAAATGGCTTTGCCTCTTCCTCCAGCGGTTTTGCCGTCATCTGCAGCATAATGATACCGGCAAGCGGCTCCAGCCCCTTTTCCTTGGCAATGGTGGCACGTGTACGGCGCTTCGGCCGATAAGGACGGTATAAATCCTCTACCACAACAAGTGTCTGCGCTTCCAGAATCTGTGTTTTCAGCTCCGGTGTCAGCTTGTCCTGCTCCTCAATACTGCTCAGTACCTGAGCCTTCTTTTCCTCCAGGTTTCTCAGATACAGCAATCTCTCATGGAGCGTTCTCAACTGCTCATCATTCAGGGAGCCGGTCGCCTCCTTTCGGTAACGGGAAATAAAAGGAATGGTATTGCCCTCATCGATCAGCCTGACGGCCGCCTCCACCTGCCATTTCTGTACCTGCAGTTCTTTTGTAATCACCTGAATAATATCCATGTTTACCTCCAATAATTTCTCTTTCCCACATAACGGAAGAGCCCGCAAGCGGACTCTTCACAGAATATTTCTATGCCTCCGAATTATAATCATCCTTTACTGCCTTTTCATATACCGGAAGCTCCTCTATAGCCTCCTGCTCCAAATCGCCTTTCAAATCCATATAAAAAATAACAGCGGCCATGTCCATATAAGGAAGCAGCCAAAGCAGCCCAATATAAAGGGTAAAGACTGACAAAAGCATCCACGGGATAAAACTGATCTTTAAAAGAAGAAATTTCAGCTTATGCCCCTTCATCATCCGTGCACTGATCTTTAATGCCTCCATGCCGCCGGTTTCCCTGTTATCTGCAAGTATATAGTAAACCAGTACAAACGGAAGGGTAAGAACTGTTTCCAGTACCAGGGACAAAACCAAAAGCCCCATACATTTCCACAGCCACAAAACCTGCTCTTCCATGGTATTGCCCGGTTCTGTCATATAATTCACGTAATAGTAGGGAATGGATGTCACCAGCGAAATCAGAGACAACACAAACCCGGCAACGATTACCCTGTCCGGATGATTCCGAAACAGGTAAAACAAATCCATCAGAGAATAATCGTATCCTCTGGCCATATTCAGATACATATAGGAAAGACCGGCAGTAAATACCGTCATGATCAGTGTTAAAATAAACAAAAAAACCTGACTCATCACCAATGCATAAAGGGAATTTCCCCGAAACAATATGGAAGCCCCCATACTTCCCAAAAAAGAAATTCCTGCAACTGCCAGCATACCAAGAATTGCCGTGTAATAACGTCCACGAAGCTTCTCTCTGGCATAAGCCTTCCATTCCCGTCTGTCTCTACTCATGTTTCTCTCCTCTTGTGCCGCCTGTTTCCAAATAGTTCCGCACAGGCTCTGTATATGCCTTCGCTTTCTTACTCAGCCAGATTGAATGCATCATGTACTGCATTCATAGCTCTTACTCCGTCCTTTTCATTGATCAAAACCGTTACACGAATTTCTGAAGTAGAAATCATATTGATATTCACGCCCTCATTATACAGGCTTTCAAACATTCTGGCAGCAACGCCCGGGTTGCTCATCATACCTGCTCCTACAATAGAAAGCTTCGCAATGTTTCTCTCTGAATGAAGCTCCTTATAACCAAGACGTGCCTGATTTGCTTCCAAAACTGCCACCGCATCATCCAGATCATTGCCGTCAACCGTAAAGGAAATGTCCTTTGTTCCGGCACGTCCGATAGACTGCAGAATGACATCTACATTGATATTCTTCTTTGCAAGCGTATCAAACAGCTTAAACGCCATTCCCGGTACATCCTTTAAGCCGATCACCGCAATTCGAACGGCCTCCGTATCCAATGCAACACCGCTGATCAACATTCTTTCCACAGTCACTTCCTCCTTTACGACGGTTCCTTCACTTGTATTCAGACTGGAGCGTACCACCAGCGGCACGCCGTATTTCTTCGCCATTTCCACAGAACGGTTATGAAGCACTCCTGCTCCCAGGGTGGCCAAATCCAGCATTTCGTCATAGGTAATCTCCTTCAGCTTTCTGGCTGTCGGAACCTTGCGCGGGTCAGCCGTATAAACACCATCCACATCCGTGTAAATTTCGCATGCATCCGCATGAAGCGCCGCTGCCAGTGCAACTGCCGTCGTATCCGAGCCGCCGCGTCCAAGCGTTGTATAATCATCATATTTATTAATTCCCTGGAAGCCTGTCACAATTACAATTTTGCGCCCATCCAGCTCACGTCTGATGCGTTCCTTATCGATCCTTTTCAAACGGGCATTTCCATGAACGCTGGTCGTATGCATAGCTACCTGAAAAGCATTCAGAGAGACAGCCGGGACTCCCAGCTTATTCATAACCATAGCCATCAGCGCAACGGACATCTGCTCTCCAATGGTAAAAAGCATATCCATTTCTCTTTTCGGGGGCTTTTCATTCATATCCTGCGCCATGGCGATCAGTTCATCCGTATATTTTCCCATTGCGGATAAAACAACCACCACATCATTACCCTTTTTGTACTCCTCAATACATCTGCCGGCAACATGAAACATACGCTCCTTGTTTGCCACAGAGGTACCGCCAAATTTTTTTACGATTAACATAGCTACCTCCCCGCGTATAAAATATGCACTACTGAACCACAGCCTTTCAGCCATGCTTCTCCGCCGTTCATTTTGAAAAAAGATATCCCAGCAGGTCCCAGCCATGCTCTATCCTGACACCGCTCTCCAAAGCTTCTTTCTCATTGTAATGCCACGTATGCTCCTGAGACACGGTACTGTCATACAAAAGATATGGAACCGGCTCTGCTACATGGGTACGAACCCTGATAGGCGTCGGGTGATCCGGGAGAATCAGCATCCGGTAGTCCTCACCCTTTGCATCCAGCCCTTCTTTTACAAGGCGGATGACTCTTTCATCCAGATATTCGATTGCCTGGATTTTCTTGTCAATGCTGCCCTGATGCCCCATTTCATCCGGTGCCTCCACATGAATATAGGCAAACTCATAGCCCTGCCCCGTCAACGCGTCCACCGCTGCCTGCGCTTTCCCTTCGTAGTTGGTATGAAGACCGCCGTTCGCACCTTCTACCATTATGCGGTCCATTTCCGCTCCCACAGCAATTCCCTTCAAAAGGTCTACCGCTGAAATCATCACGCCCTTTTTGTGGTAAATTTCCTCAAAGGAGGTAAGGATCGGTTTCGTACCTGCCCCCCAGAACCAGAAGCTGTTTGCCGGATTTAAGCCCTTTGCCTTTCTCTCCAGATTCAGAGGATGGTCTTTCAGAATCTCATAGCTTCTCTTCTGCATATAACGGAGCACTTCGTCCTTGGGCAGATACTGTCCAACCCTCTGCATCAGGACATCATGGGGCGGCGTCAGCTCCAGCACCTCTCCTTTGTCCCAGATCATACAGTGGCGGTAGCTGGTACCCGTATAAAAACGATAGGTCTTATTTTCCAGCTCCTTGCATACAGCCTTCAGAAGAATATCCGCATCCTCCGTACTGATTTCATCAGCACTGTGATCCAGGATCACCTGCTCCTCATACGGTGCATCCTCCTCTGTAAGCGTCACGATGTTTAAGCGGTACGCCACATCGCTTTCCTTCATAGGTACACCGATACTCAAAGCTTCAAGCGGGGAACGGCCAGTATAATATTTCTCCGGATTATATCCCATAACCGATAAGTTTGCGGTATCGCTTCCCGGCGCCATGCCTTCCGGAATCGTTGCCACAGTTCCAATCTCGGACTGCTTTGCAAGAGCATCCAAAAAAGGAGTTCTGGCACTGGAAAGCGGTGTACCGCCGTTTAACTCCTCTAACGGCCAGTCCGCCATTCCATCTCCTAAAATTACCACATATTTCATAATGATCTCCTCTACTCTTCCGTATGAACGGAGGGACCGGAATTCCGGTCCCCTGTATTTTAATCCTTTACACGAATCATAGTCAAAACGCTTCCATTCAGTCCCTTAACCTTCTCCGCATATGCTCCCTGCTTCATACAGGAAGTAATAAATGCAAACTCACCCGGCAGGCTCTTCAGATTCACGATTTCCACCTTGCCGAAGGCGGCTTCCGCTTCCTCTACCGTAATGCCCTTCACTCTGACGAAAAACCTTCCCTCAACCTCATCCATTTCCATTAAATCAAGAGGTCTGCTGGTCCAGTTCGTCATGATATTTCTGTGAAGATGCTTCGCCTCGTCCACAACGTCCGCAACCACCGCACTTGCAGTCGGCAGCTTACCTGCACCGCTTCCATAGAACATCGCGTCTCCCAAAACATTTCCGTGTACAAATACACTGTTGAACACATCATTGACACTGTACAGAGGACTGTTCTGTCCCAGCAAAAAGGGTGCTACCATAGCATAAAAAGCACCATCACCAACCTTACGGCTGGTTGCCAGAAGCTTAATGGTCATGCCCAATTCCCTGGCATATTCCATATCCTCCGGTGTGATTTTCGTAATTCCCTCTGTATAAATATTCTCATAATTCAAAAATCTGCCATACGCCAAAGAAGACAGGATTGCGATCTTACGGCAGGCATCATAGCCCTCCACATCCGCCGTAGGATCCGCTTCTGCATATCCTTTGGCCTGTGCTTCCTTCAGAACCTCATCAAAGGCGGAGCCTTCGGTGCTCATCTTATACAGCATATAGTTGGTGGTTCCGTTCAGAATACCTGTGATCTCGTCAATCTCATCCGCTGTCAGAGAAGAGTTCAGCGCACGGATAATCGGAATACCGCCTCCGCAGCTTGCCTCAAACAGGAAGTTGATGTCTTTCTCCCGTGCAATTTCCATAAGCTCCGGACTATGCTTAGCCACCAGTGCCTTATTGGAAGTGCAGACACTCTTCCCGGATTCCAATGCACGTTTTACAAATGTATATGCCGGCTCAATGCCGCCCATAACTTCTACAACAATATCCACTTCCGGATCATTTGCAATGATCTCATAATCATGGACCAGAACCTCCTGTACCGGATCTCCCGGAAAATCCCTCAGATCCAAAACATATTTAATATGAATTTCCTCACCGGCACGTTTGTTGATGCTCTTGTGGTTTGTATTGATAACCTCAACCACACCGCTTCCCACGGTACCGTATCCTAATACTGCTACATTTATCATGTGTATTTTACTCCCTGCCTAAAATTTTCAGATAATGGATGCCCTCACTCTGTTCAATCACCTCCACCATTGCCTCCGCATCCCCCTCGCCCGGAAGAATGTCCACACTCAAGGTAAGTGTGGCAACTCCGTTAATAGGAATGCTCTGGTGAATCGTAAGGATGTTGCCATGAAAACGCGCAATCGTCTGAAGCACATTAGACAAAAGCCCCGGCTCATCATCCATCTGAATAATGAATGTAATTGTTTTTCCTTTTGCCTCTTCATGAAAAGGAAAAATATCATCCTTATATTTATAGAAGGAACTGCGGCTGATCCCGGTCTGCTCGGCTGCCTCCTGCACAGTCATGACCTTGCCTGAAGCCAGCAGCTTCTTCGCCTGCACAACCCTTAGCAGAACCTCCGGCACTGCCCGTTCCCTCACTACAAAATATTTCTTCTTTTCTGTTGGTTTTTCCATGTCCCTCTTCCTATCCATTTCGCGGTTTCCCATCCTTTTGCAGATGACCTGCAGATGTCGGGCGCCCAGCCAGGCGTCCGTTTCTCAAAGACACTTGTTCTCCTATGAGGGATATGTTATCACACCTCCGAAAACTCTGCAAGCCTTTTTTCTGTTCATAAATGGAAACTTCCGATTACTCTGCCTTTTTGGAAAGAGCGATCCACTTGAGGTATGCATTAATAAAAAGATCGATTCCACCATCCATGACAGCATCCACATTTCCGGTCTCCTCATTCGTCCGATGATCCTTTACCATAGTATATGGCTGCATAACATAAGAACGTATCTGATTTCCCCAGCCAATCTCCGTCACCTCGCCGCGGATACCGGAAAGCTTGGCTTCTGCCTCCTGCTGCTTCAGCAAAAACAGCTTCGCCTTCAGCATCTGCATGGCCTTATCCTTATTCATATGCTGAGAACGCTCATTCTGACATTGTACCACAATTCCTGTCGGAAAGTGCGTAATACGGATAGCCGACGAGGTTTTGTTGATGTGCTGGCCGCCCGCACCGCTGCTTCGATAGGTATCAATGCGGATATCCTCGTCATTGATCTCTACATCCAGGTCCTTTTTGATATCCGGCATTACATCGCAGGACACAAAGGAGGTCTGGCGTTTGCCGGCCGCATTGAACGGAGAGATACGCACAAGACGATGGACGCCCTTCTCGGATTTCAGATAACCGTACGCATTTTCGCCGTTTACCTGGAAGGTTACAGACTTGATGCCTGCCTCGTCACCATCCAGATAATCCAGCACTTCCATACTAAAGCCCTTGCTGTCCACCCAGCGGCTGTACATACGATACAGCATACCGCACCAATCACAGGCCTCTGTTCCGCCGGCGCCGGCGTTCAGCTTGATGATGGCGTTTTCGCTGTCGTATTCACCCGACAACAGTGTTTTGACGCGTATATTGTCAAAATCCCTTTCAAATGCATCCAGCATCTCCTGAATTTCCGGAATCAAATCCGGATCGTTTTCTTCATAACCCATTTCAATCATGGTTTCCATATCTTCCATCTGTGTCATCAGATTTTGATAAGTCTCCATGTCATCCTTTAGATTTTTTAATTCCTTCATTTTCATCTGGGATTTTTCTGCATCATCCCAGAAATCAGGCGCTTCCATTTCGCGCTCTAATTCTTCAACCCGCTGCTCCTTATTAGCCAGGTCAAAGTGAATCCCTCACTTCCACTAATGGTTCCGTATAGGTGCCAAGAATGCTCTTGAACTGATCTAATTCAACCACAGCTTCACCTTCTTTCCATAATCATTCGGTTGAAATTATCCACCTGCGCCCCGTTTTAATATCCGAAGCGTACTCACTGTATACAATAGCATATTAGAAAAGAAAATACAAACTGAATCTAAAAAAACCTCCCGGAGCCGCTGTCCCGCGTCCTCCAGGAGGTTCTTTTGAATTTTTTCTGTCAGGAGAAAAAGCTCTCCGCCACGCGCACATCCGCAATGTAGCCTACACTGCCTGTCATATACATGGTTCCATCATCCCGGATATCGATCTGGATCATACCACCCGGCTGATTCACATTCACACGGTTCTCCACCAAACCAAGACGATAAGCAGCAATCGCAGCCGCACAGCTTCCTGTTCCGGAAGCTTTGGTATAACCCGAACCGCGCTCCCATATCTCAATATCCAGAGTTCCGGTATCAATCTTGCGGCAGATCTGCAGATTCATTCTCTCCGGAAATTCATCCGCATTTTCTACATAAGGACCGAT